>OLRK01000587.1_pt1 | contig 40568 bp, 39 predicted proteins | sample 1672911 | NCBI WGS metagenome assembly OLRK01 (sample SAMEA3136736, study PRJEB25190) | human gut metagenome | biome: human gut; feature: human-associated habitat; material: faeces | place: Austria | collected 2013 | reverse complement strand
GGTAATATACGTTTTGCACGTTACTTAGCACTTCTGTGTCCGACAATCAATTTGATTGATATTTAATCTACGTGTTTTCAATAATAAGAGATTTACATGTATATCTCGTTCAATAATGTTTTATTCTAGAAGGCTTTATTAATGCAAACCAATATACGTAAATATAATTTTTATACTTGAATAGTTGCATCCCAGGCATACAAATTAATTTATCAAACAGTAAATATTTACACCAGCTTTTGAATATAGTAAGATTCAAAATTGAATGCGTAAATAAACAGAAATTTGTTGTTATATAATGTAAATCTTTTTCTTGCGTGGAAAATTTGAGCGAAGTATACTGAAAAGTATAACGGTACATATTGCTAGGTTTTAAGATGATATTAGATGTGGTAAATTGTTAATGTTATAAGAATAATGTGATATGTATTGAATAGCTTGCGTTACATACTAAATATTATCTTTTTCATTAAGAACTTATTAATGTTTACAAATTAACGATTACTTTTTAAAGATGAGTCATTTGAATGGGGGAATACAATTTGAGTTTTCTTGAATCTTACAAACATCTTGAGAAAATATGTGGTGATATAATGAAGGATGAAAGACGGGTCTCTGCTTATATTGATGCAATGGTACAAAAGCCTAAAGGTTCATTTTATGTTAGCGGCTGGAATGATGATTTAAAACATCTCAAACATTATCGTTGGGTTAGAAATAAAATTACACACGAACCAGGTTGTACGGAGCAAAATATGTGTGATCCTAATGATACAGTATGGCTTAAGGACTTTTACGAGCGCATTATGAATCAAACAGATCCTTTAGCGCTATATTATCAAGCAACAAAGCCTCGACCAATGCAACATTCTTCTAAAATGAAGAGACAGTCACAAGTTAATAGTAATTTAATTAACAAGACAGAAAAGCATAACTACAAACAGAATAGAAACATTCATTATAATTTCATAGGATATATTATCTTGATTATCTGCATTTTGTTTATTATAGTGATGATTATATCTAATTTAAGATAAAAAATTGGTAAAAAAACTGATTTGACATGATCAATAGTAAAATAATATTTGCTCCATTTATTCGTAATTTTTGAGTTACATGTTATATAAATCAATTAATAAACATACTTTGATCACAATTAGAGAATAGGTTGTAGAATAAATAACAATTATATAATTAATGTACTATTGTATGGAAAATAATTATTTGGGTAAAAAGTTTCCATTTTGTTTATATTATCAATATTTTCATAATCTAGATCACAAGCTTTTAAATATTTAATAAAGAATTTCCTGATAGATGGAAATTCTTTTTTCTTAACTTGCTTTTCTAAATAATTGCCAATGTCAATATTACCTGCTAATTCAAACATATGATCACCTCCTTATATAAAAATATATTTATTATTAAGTTATTTCTTTTATGCGATCAGATATTTTAAAATTGCTTAGTATGTTTTAGTGTTGGGGCAAGCATAATAAGTTCTTTATTTTATAGAGCTCCCTGTTATTTAAATATTAATAATGATGTTGTCAAAAGCTAATAGAAGCATGATGCTTTTTTTAAGAATCATAAATGCTTCTTTTTTTAGATGCAGAATGGATATGATAAAACAACGAATATTGATTATATTATTTATTAGGTAAAATGATGTGCAGAATCTAGCTTCAGCGCATGTTTTATTACGTTTTTGTTATATAGTTTAGAGTCGGTTTACAGTATTTATTGAGCGTGATAGAGTGTAGGCGAAAGAGGCAGAGATGAGGGAAAATGAAGAGCAAAAAAAGGGTATCCACTGTTAAATTTATTGGGATCATCGTTCTTGCGATGCTTCCTTTTATATGGTTGTTGGGAGATCATAGAGAACTGGGGGAATCATACGCCAATAATGAAGCAGTGCAGCTTTTGAAAAAGACAGCAGAGTCATATACAAGTGAAAAGGTATATATGCTGCAGGATCAGCAGAGACAGAAACAGAAAGAGAAGGAACGGCAGTTAAAGAAATCTAAAAAACTGTCGGATCGGTTTGCAGATGCTTTGATCATCGGTGATTCAATTGCAGAAGGGATACTTGATTATCATGTGGTAAATGCATCCAGCTGCATTGGTGTCCGCGGGCTTCGGATCGATCAGCTGGATGATTATTTTTCGGAGATCAAGAGGCTTCATCCACAGATTCTTTTTCTTTCGTTCGGAATGAATGATCTGGAGTACTGGCGCGGCAATGAAAAACGTTTTGGGGCTGTATATGAAGAAAAGCTCGTTCAGCTGCAGGAACGTTTTCCCGATACGAAAGTCTTTGTGAATCTGATTCTTCCCATCTCTTCTCAGGCAATTGCAAAAAACGCAGTTTACGGCAAATGGAATGAATTCAACCGGGAACTGATTCTGGTCTGTAAACGCAAAAAAATACCGTATATTGATAATAGTAAGATACTTTTGAGTATGAAGCAGCCTTTTGAACCAGACGGTATTCATCCAAGGCCCGGATACTATAAACAATGGACACTTCATATGGCAGAAGCTGCGGGATTGTAGGTGATCATATGAAACTGAAATTATGTATTTTGTTTACGTTGATCTTTATGATAACGCTATTGTACGTTCCCTTTCTGCGCGGTGTTCCTTATGTAAGCCGGGAGGCATTGTATGAGCGACTTCAGCCGTATGCGGTTCGCGAAGATATGGTTTTAAAAGATGAAAGTGACCTCATTTCAGCGATTCGTGTGAAGGCTGGTGACTACCAGGAGGCCTTGTATCTCGGCCCTTCTTCTTATATTAACGTCGAGGAGTGCATCATCATTTATGCTCCGCAGCGGGAAGAGCAGATCATGAACAAACTGAAAGATCACATTGAGCGACAGAAAACGGCATTTAATGGCTACGGGGCGACGCAAAGCGAATTGCTGAAACAGGCGAAAGTAGAAAAAATCGGCAGTTATGCAGTCTGTGTGGTTTCATCGGATCCGCAGCTGATACAGAAAGTCCGTAATGAACTGAGGTGATCGCATGGAATTTCATTCTCTCTTTTTTCTCTTTCGGTGGCTGCCGATCGTCCTTCTTTGTTATCGATTCTTTTTCCGTTCTCATTTCCGCAGTTTATTTCTTCTTGCGGTCAGTCTCCTGTTTTATGCCTGGGGAGAACCGCTGTATGTCTTTTTGCTGCTGACACTTACTTTTATACATTGGCAGCTGGGAAAGGAAATACAAAAAACCGGAAAGATAGCCTGGATGTGGCTTGGTATCGCCTTGGATCTTTTTTTGCTGGTTTATTTTAAATATTATCCCGGCATGCTTGATTTTATCGCATCACATCTCACCTTATCATATGATGTTTTGCCGCAGCCTTTAGGAATCTCTTATTATATGTTTACATTGATTGCATATCTGGCGGATGTCGGAAGAAGACAATGTGATGCGCAGCAGGATTTTGTCTCTTTTGCTCTGTACATCTGTTTCTTTCCCCGCTTGCTGATGGGTCCGTTAATGTCATTTCAGGAATGGAAGAAAAACTTCGATGAAGGGAAAAAGGATCCGGATCTGTTTCATCGCGGTGCATGCTGTTTTATGCTTGGACTGGCACAGAAAGTGATTCTTTCCGCATGGATGTCTGCACTGTTTCAGACAATGGGGGATTTTCCGCTTTCTTTTGTCAGCGCATGGGGGAAGAGTGCAGCTTTCGCTTTACAGCTGTATTTTGATTTTAACGGTTATTCACTGATGGCGTTTGGACTTGCGGCAATGCTGGATGTACGTATACCGTTTAATTTCCGTTACCCTTACTTGTCAAAAAGCGTTTCTGAATTCTGGCGCCGCTGGCACATAACCCTTGGTCTGTGGTTTCGTAATTATGTTTATATTCCGCTGGGAGGAAGCCGCAAAGGGAATGTGCGCACTGCATTTAATCTGTTGGCAGTATGGCTGTTGACTGCTTTTTGGCATGGTTCGACAGTATTGTTCTTGTTATGGGGCCTGTATCATTATTGCTGGATCCTTGCTGAGCGTTTTCTTCTTCGTCAGCGAAAACGGCTTCCGAATGCTGTTCAGATCATTCTTACTCTGTGCATCGTTGTGGTCGGATGGGTGTTTTTCTACAGCAAGGATCTTCCGTCTGCATTTGCAACACTTCGGGTAATGGCAGATATCACGACAGTGGATATTCCTGTTTTGTCCTGGATCTTTAAAAATTACGGTACGCAGTTTATCATTGCAGCCGTTGCCTGTACACCGCTGGTATCGAAAATCGCAGAAAAAATGTCAGAAAAAAACAGCGGGTTCGCTGTTTTACAGGCACTTTGTTATGTGCTTCTGTTTACGCTCAGTCTTGCTTTTTTAATCGGAGGCTCATATCAGCCGTTTTTGTACAGTGCATTTTAAGAAGGGGGAGGTCTCTTCCATGAAACAATCAAAATTTCCTTTTGGAGTGTTGTTGTCCGCAATGCTGGTCTTCGGAATGTTGTTTTCTTTTTTGTATCCGAAGAAAGGTTTTTCGGCAGCAGAAAACCGCAGCCTGCAGACACGGCCTTCATTTTCAGAAACAGGGTTGCTTGACGGCAGCTTTCAAAAGACAATGGAACAATATCTGAGTGATCAGTTTCCCGGCAGAGACCGGTGGATGAGCTTACGCAGTGATGTAATGTATTTGTCTAATGCAAGACAAATCGATGATGTATATATTATAGAAGACGGAAGACTGCTCCGCGCTTTTAAAGTGAAAGATACAATCGGAGAAGAGAACCTGTCATATATCAACCGGTTTGCCGAAAACCATTCGGAATGTAAACATGCATTCATGCTTGTACCGGATGCAATCGCTTTTTATGGAAATAACAATATAAATCCGGCAGAACCGTCACAGTCGGATCATTATCAAAAATTATCAAAGATGCTGGACCAAAAGATTCGCCTGGTTGATGTATGGAAGATACTGTCACAGCATAAAAATGAAGATATTTATTTTCGCAGCGATCACCACTGGACGGCGCAGGGAGCTTTGTACGGCGCTGAGCAGCTGATGGAAAAGGAAATAAGCGGGTTTCACAGTGTCATAGGGAATCACGGGTTTTATGGTTCATTGGCAAGATCGGCGGCATGGTATCACGAAAAAGATATCCTTGAATTGCTTTTGCCGGACAAACCGCTTTATTATACAGTATGCAATCTGGAAAACAAGGAAGTAAAGACTTCATTGTATGAACCTGATGCGTTGAAAAAGGCAGATCCTTATACTGTATTTTTTGGCGGAAATTTTCCGGCATTGCGCATTGATACGGCCAATGCAAACGGGAAGAAACTGTTGATCGTGAAAGACAGTTATGCGAATGCGCTCGTTCCATATCTGATTGAATATTATGAAAAGATCGTGATCGTAGATCCGCGTTATTATTATGATGATCTCAGCTCATTAATGAAAAGCGAAGGGATTAATCAGACATTGTTTCTTTTTAGCATGAACACCTTTTTTCAGGACGATTCGCTGCAGACGCTTCTGAGGGAACAGAAAGACTGATTTTTTCTGCTTGCCTTACATGATTTCAGCTTTTAAGATAAAAGTGAAAGTAAAAATATCAGAAGGGGGAGGGGATGAGATGAATTATCGATCTCTGGTTGCACCATGCGGAATGAATTGTGCATTATGTCAGGTCTATCAGGGAAAGGGACTGAAATGTGATGGATGCGGCAAAGAATCTGAACGAATCAGCTGTGGAAAGTGTCGCATTCGTTTATGTACCAACAAACAGCAATTTTGCTTCGAATGCAGGCAATATCCCTGTGCAAGGTTAAAGAGACTGGATCGGCGATACAGGGAAAAATATCATATGAGCATGCTGGAAAATCTGAATATGATTAGAGAAAAGGGGCTCGATTTATTTGTCCGCAGGCAAAAAGAACTGTATCGCTGTGAAGTGTGCGGAAAGCTGAAAACTGTCCATCAGAAGTACTGTTTATTTTGCGGAAACGAAAATAAGAAATAAAAGATGATCATTTGAAGATCTTGATCCTTGTATGTAAAACGGACAGTATTTCCATTTAAGGTGCAGCAAGGCCGGCTGCTCTTTTATGCGGAGATCAAGGATGACCGGTCTTCGCGTGTATTCAAAAGTAACAGGATATTCCAAATAAAAACAAACAAGCGCCAGCAGGGATGGTGCTTGTTTATCATTTGTGTCTTTGTCTGGTTAATATGACTGATTTTTGTTTCGTGTCGAATAGCTGTTTAAAGGTTTTAGTGCCGCTGTCTGTATTTTTCTTTCCTTAAATTCCGCCAGCTGTTCTTCACTGACGCGCTGATCAGTGATGAGGTAATGAAAGGATGAGATGTCTGCAACGTTAAACTGATGCGTCTTCCCGATTTTTGTGGCATCTGCCAGCATGAATACCGGGCCTTTGCATCGTTTGATCATCGTTTCATTGATGCTGACTTCCTGCAGGATAGCGGTGCACATGCCCGCTTCGATATCGAATCCGCTGCAGCCGAGAAAACATTTGTCCGCGGTAACGCGATTGATGTTGTTGAGTGCAAAGTCTCCTACCATGGATTCTTTTGGCGTACGCAGTTCACCGCCGCTGAGCACTACCGAAATCTGCGGATCGTAATCTACAAACACTGCCTTTGCGTTGTTGGTGATGACAGTGACATGTTTGTTCTTGATATAGTGAAGCATGAGCAGTGCGGTTGAGCTCGTATTGATAAAAACGGTGTCGCCTTCGTCTATAAACTGTGCAGCATATTTGGCAATGGCATGTTTGTAGGCTTCATTATTATCTTCTCCGTTTTCCACAAAGGTCTGCACAAGTCTGGCGCCGCCGTAAAAACGTACCAAAGCTCCTTTTTCCTCCCAGTACTGCAGATCACGACGGATCGTCATGGGAGCCACATTCAGCTCCTGTGCCAGTTCATCTACTGTAACTGTTCCGTTTGTCTGAATTTTCTGCATGATGATTTTTCTTCTGTTATCAACGACTTCTTTGTTCATTTTCATGAAGATACCTTCTTTCTGTAGTTTTCCGCCTTTCGTTTCATGCAGGAATCGCCCTTGTTATCAGCAGCTTCCTTAAAACATTCAGCCGCTTTTGCTGGATTGTTCATTTTCATATACAGCATTCCTTTTTGATAATAAAGATGCATTCTCTCACGGTTGTTCATATTTTCGCTATGAATCGAATTAAAAGTGTTGAGGCTTTTTTTATAATCTTTTCTGGAAAACTGATATAAGGCATCGATAAATTCCCAATTATATAAAGGAGATATTTTTCGACCCTTGATTTTGGTGTCTTTCATTTTCTGAAGATGACTGTATTCTTTTGTGACAGCTTCGAAATTTCCCTGGAGAAAGCAGGCATAGAATTTTGTATAATGGAAAATAAGCAGGTGATCCAGAGATCCGTGAAAGAAACGGTCATTGTCTTCCAGTGTCTTGAGGCAGTTTTCCGCATCCATTTCATCTGCATAATATAATGTATCAAAGATGGCTTTTGAATTGCGGTAAGCATGCAGGATGTCTTTTTTTAACAGAAGCTGAAACTGTTGTTCAGCTTTTTTGGTGTCCACATCGATGATCAGTGTTCTGATGCATTTCTGATAGAAAGCACGCAGATATTCGGAGTAGAGGGCAACCGCAAGAAAAACGACGGCGATCAGAGAATACAGGATCTTTGCACTGATTGAATCACTGATCACTACCTGCTGAATGTTGAAAACCAGAAAAATAATATAAATGATATAGAGCAGAATGTTGCGTGAATGCATGATAAGTTTGCTTTTCATAGCTATTTCATCTCCTTTATGTACATTCTAAAACATTCATATAAAAAAATCAATTAAATGAACATAAAAATCATATATTATGAAGTAAGCGTTAACACTAAACATAAAATAAAAATATAGAACATAAAAAGAGGTTGTGAATTGTTCGTTTGTAAGCTATTATTTGAGTGTCGATAAGGAAATGCCATGGTGAACTTATAAAATAAAAGGAGAGGTAAGTTATGAGCAAAGTTGATGAGATAACAAGAGAAAGCTGGATCATGAGCACTTTCCCTGAATGGGGAACTTGGCTGAATGAAGAAATTGAAAATGAAGTAGTAGAACCCGGAAACGTAGCTATGTGGTGGCTGGGATGCACGGGTATCTGGTTTAAGACACCGGCCGACTGCAATATTACAATTGATTTGTGGGCAGGTAACGGGAAACGCACACATGGTGATGGAAAAATGAAAGTCGGTCATCAGATGGCTAATATGTGCGGATGCCGTGCCATGCAGCCAAACCTGCGAGCGGTTCCGTTTGTCATTGATCCGTTTGCGATCAAAAAGGTAGATGCTGTGCTCGCAACACATTATCATCAGGATCATATGAGCGCTGAATATGCATCTCATGTCATCAAATCAGGTATGACGACAACAGATGAAAACGGAAACGAAATTCCGGTTCCATTCATCGGACCGAAGAAATCAGTTGAACTTTGGCAGAAATGGGGCGTACCGGCTGAACGATGCATCACGGTAAAACCTGGAGATGTCATTAAGATCAAAGATATTGAGATCGTTGCATTGGATTCATTTGACCGCACCTGCATCACAACAACAGATTCACAGGGACCTGACCGTGAAGATCTTCGCGGAAAATGCCCGACTGACATGGATGAAAAAGCAGTCAACTATCTCGTGAAAACACCGGGCGGAAATATTTATCACAGCGGTGATTCTCATTATTCGATCTACTATGCGAAACATGGCAAAGATTATGATATTGATGTTGCATTCGGTTCTTACGGTGAAAATCCGGTGGGCATGCAGGATAAAATGACCAGTGTGGATATTCTCCGTATGGCGGAAGCACTGAGAACAGATGTCGTAATTCCGATCCATTACGATGTCTGGACAAACTTTATGGCAGATGTCAATGAAATTAAGGTATTATATGAGATGAAGAAAGATCGTCTCGATTATAAGTTCCATCCGTTCTTCTGGGAAGTCGGAGGAAAATATGTTTATCCGATGGATAAAGACAAGAAAGCATATCATCATCGCCGCGGCTTTGAAGATTGCTTTGAAGAAGAGCCGAATATCCCATATCGTTCTTGCCTGTAGGAGATGAAAGCATGTTAAAAGAAATTGTTGAAAAAGGATATTACTGTTTTGAAAAGCGTTTTGATTTCTGGGAGGATGCCATCAGGGCCAGCTATCGGCCATTGCTGAAGGACGGCACGGTGGAAGAGGTTTATGTGCAGGCGGTGATTGACTGTGTCAATAAATACGGTCCGTACATCGTTATTGTACCGGATATTGCAATGCCTCATTCTACTGAGGGTGCTCAGGGATGCAACGGAACAGCAATCTCTTTTATGAAGGTGGAAGAAGCTGTGGATTTTGATCCGAGCGATCCGGATAAGAAAGCAAGACTGTTCTTTTCTCTGGCGGCAAAGGATCATGAACAGCATATGCAGAACATTCAGGCATTAATGGATACACTGATGAATGAAGAAATCGTGGAAGCGCTGCTGAAGGCGGCAACAAAAGAAGAGCTGAGCGCGATTGCGGAAAAATACGAAAACGAATAATCACAGAACTGAATCATACGAAGGGAGATTATTATGGATTTTTTAATGGGATTGTGGGACTTTTTTGCGGCAAATATCCTGACACAGCCGGCATACTTTATCGGTCTGATCGTTTTTGTCGGATACCTGTTGCTGAAAAAGCCGATCTATGATGCATTTTCAGGGTTTATCAAAGCGACCGTAGGATATATGATCCTGTCCGTTGGTTCCGGCGGACTGGTCAACAACTTTCGTCCGATCCTTGTCGGATTAAAGGATCGATTCAATCTGGATGCCATGGTCATTGATCCGTATTTTGGACAGAATGCCGTAACAAACGGTCTTGCAGAGCAGTTTGGAAGAACCTTTTCACAGGTCATGCTGCTGTTGCTGATCGCGTTTGTCATGAACCTGATCCTGGTTCGTCTTAAAAAATGGACAAAAATGCGTGCTGTATTTACGACCGGGCATGTACAGATGCAGCAGGCAGCTACTGCTTACTGGCTGATCCTGTTCTGCTTCCCGCAGCTGGGAGAAACACCGATCCTGATCTTAATGGCTGTTATCCTTGGTCTTTACTGGGCCGTTGGTTCTAACCTCACTGTTGAGATCACACAGGAGCTGACTGAGGGCGGTGGCTTTGCGATTGCTCACCAGCAGATGTTCGGTATCGCAATTTTCGGCAAACTTGCGGAAAAGATGCGTTCAAAATCAAGCAAACGTCTGGATGACATTCAGTTCCCTGGCTTCCTCTCTATTTTCAATGAGAACATGGTAGCTACTTCAGTTCTGATGTTTGTCTTCTTTGGTGCTATTTTGCTGGTATTAGGAAAAGATTATCTGGTACAGGCACAGTTTATCACTGCTGAACAAAATTTCTTCTTCTATATCATGACGACATCTCTGAACTTTGCCGTATATCTGGCAATCCTTCAGCTGGGTGTTCGAACATTCGTTACTGAGCTGACAAACTCTTTCCAGGGTATCAGCAACTCTTTCCTTCCGGGAGCTGTTCCTGGTATCGATTGTGCGGCAATCTTCGGCTTCGGCAGCTCCAATGCCGTAACGGTAGGTTTCCTGATGGGAGCATTAGGTCAGTTCCTTGCGATTGCCATTCTGATCCTGATCAAATCGCCGACACTTGTTATTGCCGGATTCGTTCCGCTGTTCTTCGATAATGCCGTTATCGCAACTTATGCCGATAACCGCGGCGGTATCAAGGCAGCACTGATCCTTCCGTTTGTTTCAGGGCTGATCCAGGTATTCGGTTCCTGCCTGATCGCAAGCTGGGTCGGTCTGGCAGCATACGGAGGTTATCTGGGAATGTTTGACTGGGCAACGGTATGGCCGATCATGACTGTCGTAATGAAGTTTGCCGGTTATATTGGTGTGGCAATCGTCGTTATCGTACTGCTTGCGATCCCGCAGCTGCAGTACCGCAAGCATCCTGAGACATACTTCCTGATCACGGAAGATTATGATGCATATCTGGAAAAGATCCAGGAAAAAAATAAATAGATCATAAAAAGGAGATAATAAAGATGACTGGAAAAAAATTGAAACTGTTGGTTTGCTGCGGTAATGGTGCCGGAACAAGTATGATGATCAAGCTGAATGTAGAAAAAGTAGCTAAGAAAATGGGACTGGATGTAGCTGAGATCCGTCACTGTGCCGTATCGGAAGGAAAATCCGCTGCCGGACAGTATGATGTTGTCCTTTGCTCGAAAAACTTTGTGACTATGTTTGCGGATGCACAAAAAAAGGGAACGAAGATCGTTGGCCTGAAAAATGTAATGTCTGCAAAAGAAATCGAAGAAGGTTTGACAGCAGCACTGAGCGAATAAATGCAAAAGCTGCCGCTGGCAGCTTTTCTTTTACGCAAAAATAGGAGGAAAAGGGTATGAAAATCGAAAAAATCCACTTAGATGATATGAAACGCTGTTATTGCGCAAGCAATATCACATTTGATAATGAGAACCATATTCTGCTGGCGAGCGAAGATCCGGATGTAGCCTGCAATATGTACAATACAAAAGATTTTACGAAAAAACAGAATGTCTGGACAAAACCGGGCGGATGCATGTCCATTATTCCGATTCCGGGAAAAGAAAGAGAGTTTATTGCCGTACAGGAATTTTATCTGAAAGTCAGTCCGAGTCTGTCAAAGCTGGTATGGGGAAGATACAACGAGAAGGATGAATGGGAGTTCAAGGATGTTGTTTCTCTTCCGTATTGTCATCGCTTTGATATCTATCGCAAAGACGGTGTAAATTATCTGATCGTTGCCACGATCGCCGAAGCTAAAAAGGATAAAAATGACTGGAGCAAGCCGGGTAAGATCTATGCAGGCGTGCTTGGAGATGATCCTTCTCAGGGGGTCGAACTGGAAGTGATTCAGGACGGATTGTTCCGCAACCATGGATACTGGCATGCGAAAGAAAACGGTGAGGATGTCGGCTATTTCGGAAGCGACCAGGGCATCTTGCGCGTAAAGCCGCTGGGAGATGGTAAATGGGAAAAAGAATTCATTTTGGAAGGTTCCATCGGTGAAATTGCCACAACGGATATTGACAAAGACGGAGAAATTGAAATCATGACGATCGAACCGTTTCATGGTGATACGATCAAAATTTATAAAAAACAGGATGGACAGTACCGGGAGGTATACCGTTATGACAATAAGATCGATTTTGCCCATACACTGGTAGGTGCCTCACTGGCAGGAAAAAACACGTTTTTGGCAGGAGTGCGTAGAGAAGATGCAGAGCTGTTTTATGTACAGTATGAAGACGGACAATTCCGGACGACCGTTATCGAGAAAGGCGTGGGACCGGCCAACCTTGCTGTTGTGAATGAAGCAGACCGTGACTTGATCGTTGCGGCAAATCATACAAAAAATGAAGCGGCAGTTTATGTCGTAACCAAAGAGTAGGAGGCAAAGATCATGTTGGAACAAATGAAAGAGGAAGTGCTGAACGCCAATCTGCTGCTTCCTAAATATGGATTGATCACGTTTACATGGGGAAATGTATCCGCCATCGACCGTGAAAAAGGAATCGTGGCGATTAAGCCCAGCGGTGTGGAGTATGATGTGATGAAGGCGGAGGATATTGTCCTTGTGGATCTTGACGGTCATGTCGTAGAGGGAAATCTGAAGCCGAGCAGTGATCTTGCGACACATCTTGAGTTTTACCGTAACTGGCCGAATGTGAACGGTGTGGTCCATACGCATTCTCCATGGGCGACAAGCTTTGCTCAGGCGGGGCTGGATCTGCTGGCGCTCGGCACGACACAGGCGGATTATTTCTACGGTTCTATTCCATGCACTCGTCTGATGAGCGAAGCGGAAATTCATGGAGAATATGAACTGGAAACGGGAAAAGTCATCGTTGAGACATTCAAGGAAAGAGGCATCGATCCGGATGAGGTGCCGGGAGTGCTCGTTCACTCTCACGGACCGTTTGCCTGGGGCACCAGTGCCGAGAACGCCGTGCATAATGCTGTGGTCATGGAAGAATGCGCGAAAATGAACGCAATCTCTTCTATGCTGAAAAACAATGCGATCGATCCTATGCAGCAGGTTCTGCTGGATAAGCACTTCAAGAGAAAACACGGACCGGGGGCTTATTATGGACAGGCAAAATAACGGTTACAGGCTTGGACTTTATGAAAAATCCATGCCTTCGGATCTGACATGGAAAGAAAAACTGATCATTGCCAAAGAAAGCGGCTTTGACTACCTTGAAATGAGCATCGACGAAAGCGATGCGAAACTCTCCCGCTTGGAATGGGATGAAGAACAGCGAGAGGAAGTACGTCAGGCAATGAGGGAAACGGGAGAACCGATTTCCTCTATCTGTCTGAGCGGGCATCGTAAGTATCCGCTGGGTTCTAAGGATATACAGATCCAGCGTCGGTCTTTGGAAATCATGGAGAAGGCGATCCGGCTTGCGGCTGATCTCGGCATCCGTCTGATTCAGCTGGCCGGCTATGATGTGTATTATGAACAGGGAGATGAACATACACGTGCGGCTTTTGAAACAAATCTGAAAAAATGTGTGACAATGGCTGCCAGAAACGGAGTGATTCTCGGGTTTGAAACGATGGAAACACCGTTTATGGATACCGTAGAGAAATCAATGTATTATGTTGAAAAAATCAAGTCTCCCTACCTTGGTGTCTATCCTGATATCGGAAATTTAAAGAATGCGTCATTGCTGTATGGAAAAAGTGTCAATGAAGATCTACAGAGCGGCCAGGGACATTTATTTGCTGCGCATCTGAAGGAAACCATTCCCGATCATTACAGGGAAATTCCTTTCGGGACAGGTCATACAGAGTATACGGAAAATATTGAGAAACTGAAAGAACTCGGTGTACGCATGTTTGTCGGTGAATTCTGGTATACAGGAAACAAAGAGTGGAAAAATGACGTAAAGGATGCGGCTCTCTTTTTAAGAAACAAGCTGGATCCGGTGTTTGAGGAGGTTACAGCGTGAATACAGCACAATTGAAGACACATGCCAAAAACATTCGCATGAATATCGTGAAAATGGTTGCGAATGCCGCATCCGGTCATCCGGGCGGCAGTCTGTCTGCCGCAGATATCATGACAGTATTGTATTTTGAGGAAATGGATATTAACAAAGAGAACGCTGCATCGATTGAGAGGGACCGTTTTGTTTTAAGCAAAGGACATGCTTCTCCGCTGCTCTATGCCGTTCTTTGCGAGAAAGGGCTGATCCCGCAGGAGGAGCTGAAAACATTTCGCGCCATCAATTCGCGGCTGCAGGGACACCCGAACATGAATTATCTGGACGGTGTAGATATGTCGACAGGTTCTTTGGGGCAGGGCATTTCTGCTGCGGTAGGAATGGCCTTGGCAAACAAGATCGATCAAAACGATCATCGTATTTATGCATTGCTGGGTGACGGCGAATGCGAAGAAGGTCAGGTGTGGGAAGCGGCAATGGCCGCAGGTCATTATCAGCTGGATAATCTGTGTGTCATCGTCGACTTCAACGGACTGCAGATTGACGGAAATATCAGGGATGTGATGAATCCGACACCGATCGATGAAAAATTTAAAGCATTCAACTGGAATGTGATCATCATTGACGGACATGATCTTGAACAGATTGCAGACGCTTTTGCCAAAGCGCGTGAATGCAAAGGAAGACCGACCATGATCCTGGCTCATACGATAAAGGGAAAAGGCGTTTCCTTTATGGAAAACAATGCCGCATGGCATGGCAGTGCACCAAACGAAGAACAGCTGAAACAGGCTGTTGCAGATCTGGAGGTAATGTAATGGGAAAGGCAACAAGAGAAGCTTACGGAAGTGCTTTGGCACAGTTAATAAAAGAAAACGATAAAGTTGTCGTGCTGGATGCGGACCTGACCAAATCAACAAAAACGGCAGAAGCAAAAAAAGCCTGTCCTTCACGTCACTTTAATATGGGAATCGCGGAAGGCAATATGATGACAGTAGCTGCCGGGCTGGCTGCCAGCAACAAGACAGTGTTTGCCTCCAGTTTTGCAATGTTTGCGGCGGGAAGAGCCTATGAACAGATTCGAAACAGCATCGGGTATCCGCATTTGAATGTCAAGATATGTGCGACCCATGCCGGTATCACCGTAGGAGAAGACGGGGCCAGTCATCAGTCTGTCGAAGACATCGGACTGATGCGCTCGATTCCCGGCATGCATGTGTTTCAGCCGTGTGATGCGACGGAAACCATGGCGATGATCAAAGCGGTTGCCGATATCGACGGTCCTTGTTATGTACGTCTGGGACGAAGCGGAGTCGACGATGTGTTTGATGACAGTTATGTATTTGAACCGGGCAAAGGAATCGTTTTGCGAAAGGGATCTAAAATAGCTGTTGTTGCGACCGGCATGATGGTACAGGAAGCGCTGAAAGCAGCAGCTATGTGTGAATGTGATCCGACTGTCGTAAATATCCATACGATCAAACCGATCGATGAAACACTGCTGATCGAACTGGCTCGAACACATGATGTGATCCTGACTTGTGAGGAACACAGTGTGATCAACGGTCTGGGAAGTGCAGTCTGTGAAGTTCTTGCACCTTATTGTTTGTGCAAAGTGGAGCGTCTGGGCATTCGGGATGTATTTGGAGAAAGCGGAAAGCCGAAAAATCTGCTGCGTAAGTATGGTCTCGATGCGGAAGCTATTTGTGCAAAACTGAACGAATTATGCAGAGATTAGATCAGATTCGGCTGATTCTCGCCGATTTGGACGGGACTTTGCTTAATGATGATAAGGTCATGGACACTGATATCAAACAAGTTCTTCAGGAAAGAAATCTGGACATAACTTTTGTAACCGGAAGAAACCGGCATATTGTATCTGATTTTATTGAAGAGCTGCATGTCGTACAGCCTTTTATCATCAATAACGGCGCACATATCATGCAGGGCAGTCAATGTCTTTATCAGCGATGTATCGAACAAAATGAACTGGAGCAGGCTCTTCAGGTCCTGATAAATCATGAAACAGCCTTTCTGGCATACAGTGATGATTCGATTTACTGCTGCGGACAAAGCCGTTCTTTGGAACGCTTTGTCACCCGTTTGATCGGAAAGTGTGCGATTCATCATGAAAAACTTCCGCAGCAGGATCCGATTTTTAAAGTGACGGTTGTCAGTGATGATAAGGAGAAGATGGGTACGGTCATGGATATAGTCAATACCATGTGTCCGTCTGCTCATCTCGTTCCTTCCGAAGGCAATGTCTATACATTGACGCATCGCGATGCAACAAAGGGAAATGCTGTCCGCCGTCTGCTGGATCTGCTTAAGATAGATGCTTCACAGGTACTGGCATTTGGTGATAACTACAATGACATCAGCATGTTTGAAGTAATACCGAACAGTGTGGCCATGAGCAATGCCGAGCCACTGGTTTTAAGCAAGGCGGCCTTTGTTGCCGGCAGCAACAATGCCAATGGCGTTTCTTCCTTTATTCGTGACCATATTCAGCCGTTAAAAACGAAAAGATAAAGAAACCGAAACGATGAGAAAGCTTCATTGTTTCGGTTTCTTTTTGTTATAGAAAGGGCAGGTCGCCCTGCCCGTTTACTGTATTATTCCTGCTCGAGTGCAAGTGTTTTTGTAGTGATGTCGCAGACTTCTTCAGGTCCGTAGTACTGAATTGCGCCCGGATAAACGAAGCAAGTATTTTCAGCCCATTCTTCACGGTGAGCTTCGAAGAACTTGAATGGTTTGCCATCCAGTTCAACCAGAGCTTTTTTGATTACCGGTTTGTCTTCGCCGTGACGTCTTTCGATGTTCATCATCTTAGTGATCGGCATACCGCCGGCAACCCATTCGCTTGCCGGTTTAGACAGGTTGGAGATCTTTGACAGATATCCGTTGTATCCGTACTGAATCAGCATGAATGCGTTGTATCCCAGAGAATAGCAGTAATCTGAATCGAAGTTAGAAGGGAATGCACATCTTCCTTCGTAACCTAAGAAGTGATGCAGAGGACTGAATTTTCCGTTGTATGTTCCTGCAGCTTTTCTTGCTTCCAGTTTGTCTTTTACAAGAGCTGAGAACAGTTTTTCAGATTCGATCAGGGAAACCTGTACGTTTCCGTGAGGGTCTCTTTCTAAGAACAGCTGCTGCTGAATGCTCTGAGGAAGAATAGCGAATACTTCCATAGATTCTTTTGTCAGACCGTTTTTGATAAAGTCATATTTTTCTTCCCAAGTAGCCAGAGCGTTGAATGCATCTGCTTTGCTTCCAGCCAGCAGTTCGTTGATTTCCTGGATCAGAACAGAGAATTCCGGAACGAATTCAACGACACCTTCCGGAATGATTGCCACACCGAAATTCATGCCTTTTGCAGCACGTTTTTCTACAGAGTCGGCAATGTAGTCAGCAATCTGTGACAGAGACATTTTCTTGGCAGCAACTTCTTCAGAAATCAGACAGATGTTTGGCTGTGTCTCCAATGCGCATTCCAAAGCAACGTGAGAAGCAGAACGTCCCATTACTTTGATGAAATGCCAGTATTTCTTAGCAGAGTTGGCATCACGTTCGATGTTACCGATGATCTCGCTGTAAGTCTTTGTTGCAGTATCGAAACCGAAAGAGCATTCGATATCTTCGTTCTTCAGGTCGCCGTCGATTGTCTTAGGGCATCCGATGACCTGTACGCCAGTGTTGTGTGCAGCAAAGTATTCTGCAAGAACGGCAGCGTTTGTATTGGAATCATCTCCACCGATGATAACGATAGCTGTAATGCCGTGTTTTTTGCAGACTTCCGCAACGATGGCAAACTGTTCGTTTGTTTCCAGTTTTGTTCTTCCTGAACCGATGATATCGAAACCGCCAGTGTTTCTGTATTCGTTGATGTAAGCATCATCGAATTCGATGTAATCATCGTTGATCAGACCGATCGGTCCGTTTTTGAAACCATAAAGTACGTTTTCTTTGTTTGTAGCTTTTAATGCATCATATAAACCGCAGATAACGTTGTGTCCGCCTGGCGCCTGACCGCCTGAAAGAATAACACCAACGACCTGTTTCTTGGCAGGTGAAGTGTTCTGTCCCTTCTGGAAAGTGATTTCCTTCTTACCGTAAGTATTCGGGAACAGCTGTTTGATTTTTTCCTGATCGGCTACGCTCTGAGTTTCTTCCCCTTCATTGACGCAAATGTCCGCAATGCCGTTTCTCAGCATTCCCGGAAGCTTTGGAGAATACTCATATCTAGCTTTCTGTAGTGATGAAATTTTCATAACAAGTCTCCTTCTCTAGTATATACCTTATATATACATACGCTTAAATTTTAAGATATTTCAGTAGAAAAGTAAACTCTTATTCGTGTCATATTTACGTGAATTTAGCAGGGTTCCTGATAGAAAAAGAAAAGTCTGTCTGTTCTCTTTTCTTTTAAGAATGACAGATATATATTATAGGAAACAAACTGCGGCGAAAGGACATCTTCTGTTTTTGTTTCTTTTGTGAGATAATGGAAACAGCATGAAAGAAAACAGAATAGGGAGGCATTCGAAAATGTATCATGAAATCTTTGCCAAAGGCATCGAGATTGTAAAAAAAAATTGAGGAAACTCAGGAGGATGCGCTGCAGAAGGCAGCTGTGCTGATTGCAGATGCCTATGCGTCCGGTCATCATTTTTTTGTCAGCGGAAGCGGTCATTCTCATACCGTTGCTGAGGAATTTTACGGCAGAGCGGGCGGTCTGGCATTCATCATACCGATTTTGACAAGTGAGCTGACACTGACGGAACATCCGACAAAAAGCTCTTATATCGAAAATCTGAGCGGCTATGCGGATATTCTGGGAAAACTGTATCGGATCAGTGAAGGGGATGTCGTTTTGATCGCCAGCAATTCAGGCCGCAATGAATATCCGGTAGAACTGGCGCTTTACGCCAAGGAACATGGCGCAAAAGTTATTGCCATTACCAGTGTTACTCATTCAAGCAGTACGGTATCGAGAGCGCACTGCAAAAAGAAGCTGATGGAACTGGCAAATGTTGTGATCGATAACTGCGGTGTTACGGGGGATGCGTGTCTGGATGTTGAGGGAATCGAAACCAAAATGATGCCGACCTCATCGATTGCCAACGCGTTTATCGTTCAGACGCTCAGCGTACTGTGTGCACAGGATCTGCTGGCGAAAGGTGTCGAGGTTCCGGTTTTTGAAAGCCTGAATGCGGATACAAAAATTAACCGTAATGATGAATACTACGAGCGATTTACCAGACTGTATTGAAACAAATGAAAATGATCTAAAAATTTTCGGAAACATGTTGCAAAGAACAAAAATGTTCGTTATAATTAGAAGCACCATAACTAAACAGCAATGAACAGGAGTAGTAATCTTGAAAACGTTCTTGAAGAGAGTCTGTGGCCGGTGAGAACAGACAGAACAAGTAAAGGTGAACGTGCCTGGGAGCTGAACAGTCGAATGCGAAAGAGGCTGTTCCGTGAGCCTGACGTTAACAGGGAAGAGTGTTGATACATTTGTTTGTATCAGAATAAAGGTGGTACCGCGTAGTTTACGTCCTTTCTGCAGTGAAGGGACGTTTTTTTATAAGGAGGATTGACATGCATTTTAGTCTGGATAGGATGTTGGAATGGACTCCCTATATTTTGGAGGGTCTGAAAGTTATTATTGTGTTGTCACTGGTCTGTGCACTGATCGGTGTTGTGACTGGTACGGTTTGTGCTTTTCTGAAAAAGAAAAAAGGAATCGGCTGGCTGATCAGCGCGTATATTGATTTTTTCCGAGGAACCCCGGTATTCTTTCAGTTGTATCTGTTCTATTACGGTCTGCCGGCGCTGTTTGGTATTTCGACAGAAGCGTATCCTACGGCAGTGCTGACCTTTGGCTTGAATTCCGGTGCTTATCTTTCGGAAATTATCCGTGCCGGCATCGAGGGCATTGACAAAGGTCAGATCGAGGCGGCAAAGGCATTGGGTGTTTCCTATAAAGATATCATCAAGGATATCATCTTACCGCAGGCGATCCGCAGTGTTCTGCCGGCAATCTTCAATGAATTCATCACATTGACGAAAGAGACATCCGTTGTCAGCGTGATCGGTATCAGCGATATGATGAAGCGTTACAGTTTCGTTGTTGCCAAGACATACTCTCCGATGGAGCCGCTGCTGGTCATCGGTATTGCCTATATCGTGCTGAATAAGATTCTGAGCTTTATCGGAAGCCGTTTGGAAAGGAGACTTGCATATGATTAAAGTAGAGCATTTGTATAAAAACTACAGTGAAGACATCAAAGTACTAAAAGATATCAACTTTACTTTTGAAGACGGAAAGACATATGCGATCATCGGTTCCAGCGGAGGCGGCAAATCGACGTTTATCCGATGCCTGAATATGCTGGAAGAACCGACGGCAGGCAAGGTCATCATGGATGATGTTGTAGTGAACGATCCTAAGACAAATCTGGCGAAGGTACGCGAGAAAATGGGAATGGTATTCCAGAACTTCAATTTATTCGAACATATGACCGCAAGAAAAAATGTGGCTTATGCATTAATTAAAGTCAAAAAGATGAAACAGGATGAGGCCGATAAAAAAGCCGTTCAGTTGTTGAATGATGTCGGAATGGGGCATCGTGTTGATTCTTATCCGCATCAGCTTTCCGGTGGTGAAAAGCAGCGTGTAGCGATTGCCCGTGCGCTTGCCATGGAACCGGAAGTGCTGCTTTGCGATGAACCGACCAGTGCACTGGATCCGGAAATGACGACAGAGGTTTTGAAGGTATTGCAGCGTCTGTCTCATACGGGATTAACGATGATCGTCGTTACTCATGAGATGAACTTTGCCAAGGAAGTTGCTGATTATATCTTATATATGGATCAGGGACAAATCACGGAATGCAGCAAACCGGAAGAATTCTTCACACATGCAAAAACAGAACGCGCAAGACAGTTTGTAGCGAATATGTTATAGAAACAGTTTAAGGAGGAGAAGAAAATGAAAAAAATGATAACTGTTTTAGGGGCAGCCATGCTGATGCTGGCTGGATGCGGCGGATCAAATGGTGCCGCAGATGATGGAAGCAAGGTATTGAAGGTCGTTACTGTTGCGCCTTATGAACCTTATGAAATGATGAATGAAAATGACGAGCTGGAAGGATTTGACATTGATCTGGCAAATGCATTGGCAGACAAGCTGGGTTATACGCTGGAATGGCAGAACCTTGAATTTGATGCCGCTTTGCTTGCTGTACAGCAGGGAAAGGCAGACTTTGCGATTGCCGGACTTTCTCCAACACCGACTCGTAAAGAAGTAATGGATTTTTCGGAAATTTATTATCAGGACAGCGCTGAAACAGTAAATACGGTCGTATGTCTGAAAGAAGATAATCTTAAGAGCATCGATGATCTGAAAGGCTTGAAGGCCGGTGTACAGAACGGTACGATCCAGCAGGAAACTGTGGAAAGCATCATGGACGAATATGATCTGACTGTAGATACGCGTAAAGAATATGCGGATATCGTTCAGGAAATTCTGAATGGTAAAATTGACTTCATGGTTTGTGAACAGTCGATGGCGGATAATTACACAACAGCTTACGATGAACTGACTTCATTCCCGCTGGGTGTCGGGGAAGACTCTGCCGGAAATGCGATCGCATTCCAGAAAGGTTCTGAGCTGAAAGCTGAATTTGACAAAGAGATCCTTGCGATGAAGGAAAGCGGAGAATTGCAGGATCTGATCGATAAGTGGTTTAAATAATCAGGGGATATCGTAAAAAAAGGAATGTCATCATGAACATTCCTTTTTTGCTTGTCAGGAAGAAATCACGGACAATGGGTAACTGAATCCGTTTTCCAGCGTATATTCTTCCAGGGTTAGATTTTCTTTATATAATACTTCCGCCAGTTCCGTGCCGACATAGCGGAAGTGCCACGGTTCATTCGTTGTTCCTGTAATGCTTGTCTTGTCATCGGGATAACGAAGGATAAAGCCGTATTCGTGAGCGTGTTTGATGACCCATCGATATTCAGGGGTATCGACAAAGAAACTGTCTTCATCCCCGATAATGTCCTTGCTTGTCAGGTCAACGCTCAGACCGAGCTGGTGCTCGCTGCAGCCGGGGATGGAAACAAGACGGGAAGCAGTGAGCTCATCATATTTCGAAAAATAATAGTCGTAAATTTCTTTCTGGTCTTCATAGGAACGATAGGCGCTGACAACGGCAATTTCCAGTCCTTCTTTTTTGGCGTCTTCATACATCTGCTGCAAAGCATCGGCGGCTTCTTTGCAAAGAAGGTACGTTTCATCCTCTGAGGAAACAGGAATGCTTATTTTACACAGGTCATCGGGTTCGTAAGAAGCAGGGAGGTAAAAGCCGTTTTTTACGAGAACATCCAAAGCATCCGGTTCAAGGATTGCATATTTTCGATCCGATGTCCCTGCCTTAGATGAATCGATGCTTTTGTAGGAAATCTGCATGACTGCATCTTCTGGATCCAGTTTGCTTTCGATGTAAGCGGGAATATCCTGTATGACTGCGCCGTTCACTTTCATATAAGGAGCAATATCCTCCCAGGTATAATGATTGTTTTCCAAAACGCTGAAATCATCTAGGGAGGCAGTCTGCATGATCTTTCGTATGGAAGAAAGCGAATAGCCGCTGTCAGTCAGGGTTTGATAATAACTGTCATATACATGATCGGTAAAGGCAATGACATCTTCCCTGTCTTCATATTTGTTTTTCAACAGTTCGTAGTCAAGATAATGATGCTTGTTGTCGAATTGGTCCCATTGCGATATATCGATGATCTTGTCATAAGAGAGATATTCGTCAATTTCATCACTGCAATACTGCAGTAAGATGCCGCGTTCCGCTGCATCATACCCTTTAAATGCCAGCCGGATCGTATTCAAATTCAGACAAACGGCAGCGGTACAGATAAGCGCAGTGATCATGATGACACTGAATACGGTGATTTTTTTATTTATTTTGATTTCAGTAAATTTCAGCATAACTCCTCCCCCTGTTTTTAACCATAAACAATGCTTACAATTATAGCATTGACGGTAAAAAAACAGCAAGAAAGTTCTGAAAACAATGACTGAAAAATAGCAGGAAAAAATTGAAATGATGAATTTACATTAAAATGATAAAATTTACATAAAAGTATTGAAAATGTTTCCAAAAAGTGTTGCAAAATTTGCATATGTGTTTTATAATGCTTTCAAGGCAATGAAGAGAAGTAGTATGGATCCTCTTCTTCTGCAGAGAAAAGGCGGTTGGTGCAAGCCTGAGAGGAAAGATCCAAAACGTGTCTTGGAGCTTTGATGTCGAAATGTATATGAGGCAGTCAACGTGGTTCGCGTTATGAACAAGGTGTCATCCGTAATAGGAGAGCGGATGGAAATAAGGTGGTACCGCGCATGTCGTCCTTTGATAAGGACGACTTTTTTTATTTATTATCAAGGAGGAGAAAAACATGAAAAAAACGTACAACAAAATCGTGCTTGCTTATTCCGGCGGTCTGGATACATCAGTACTGATTCCATGGCTCAAGGAAAACTATCATTGTGAGGTCATTGCAGTCAGCGGAAATGTCGGACAGGGGACCGAATTAGACGGACTGGAAGAAAAAGCGCTGAAGACAGGTGCTTCTAAGCTGTATATCGAAGATCTGACAGAGGAGTTCGTAAATGATTATATTATTCCGACCATGCAGGCCGGAGCCGCTTATGAACAGTATTTGTTAGGAACAAGTTTTGCTCGTCCATTGATTGCCAAACGAATTGTGGAAATCGCAAAAAAAGAGGGGGCCGATGCGATTTGTCACGGATGCACAGGTAAAGGAAACGATCAGGTTCGTTTTGAACTTGCCATTCAGGCATTTGCACCGGAAATCGATATCATCGCACCTTGGCGTTTCTGGGAACTGGATTCCAGAGAGAAAGAAATCGAATATGCCAAGGCACATAATATCCCGCTGAAGATTACAGCGGAGACAAATTATTCAAAAGATAAAAACTTATGGCATCTTTCTCATGAAGGCTTGGATCTGGAGGATCCGGCCAATGAAGCGCCATTGGATAAAGCAGGATTCCTGGAAATGGGCGTTTCGCCGATGCAGGCACCGGATGAACCGACAACAGTCAGCATTCACTTTGAAAAAGGAGTTCCTACCAAAGTGGACGGCGTAGAGATGAACTGTGTACAGGTCATTGAGAAGCTGAATGAACTGGGAGGAGCAAACGGCTGCGGTATCCTGGATGTCGTGGAGAACCGTCTGGTCGGCATGAAATCACGCGGTGTATATGAAACACCGGGCGGTACGGTTTTATACAAAGCTCATGAAAAACTGGAAGAAATTACGCTGGATAAGGAAACACAGCATTACAAAGCACAGCTTGCCATGAAATTTGCGGATCTTGTATACAACGGTCAATGGTATACACCGCTGCGCAAGGCAATGAGCGCTTTTGTCACAAGTACGCAGGAAGCTGTTACGGGTGATGTGACGCTGAAGCTTTATAAAGGAAATATCCTGCCGGTATCTGTCACTTCTCCGTTCTCACTGTATTCTGTAGGCATGGCTACTTTTGATGAGGATGACTGCTACGATCAGTCCGATTCAGCCGGCTTCATCCATCTGTATGGACTGCCGCTGAAGGTTCGTGCCATCAAAGCAAAGGAAGAACCGGATATGCCGGGTGTGGAGTAGCCTATGGCGAAGCTTTGGACAGGCAGGTTTTCCAAAGAGACAGATCACAGTCTGGATGTTCTGAATGCATCACTACCGTTTGACTCCAGGCTGTATCGACAGGATATCACCGGTTCGATCGCTCATGCCAGGATGCTGGCAAAACAGGGGATCATCAGTAAAGAGGATCAGATTGCTATCGTAGAAGGCCTGCAGGCGATATTAAGCGATATTGAAGAAGGAAAGCTGATCATTAAAGATGCAGAAGATATTCATACTTTTGTCGAACAGGAACTGACAGCACGCATTCAGGACAGCGGGAAACGTCTGCATACTGCCAGATCAAGAAATGATCAGGTGGCGCTTGACATGCGTATGTATGTCAAGGAAGAACTGCAGACGATCCGTTCCCTGACATTGGACATGATCGATGCACTCTGTGAGCGGGCACAGGAGCATCTGTATACCGTCATGCCGGGCTATACACACCTGCAGCGTGCGCAGCCGGTGACATTGGCACATGTCTGGATGGCCTATGGAAATATGCTTCGAAGAGACTGTGTTCGTTTGAAAAATACACTATCACTGATGGATGAGATGCCGCTGGGTTCCGGTGCCCTGGCAGCCACAACCTATCCGATCGACAGACAATATGTCTGTGATCAGCTCGGATTCGCAAAAATCACGGAAAATTCCATGGATGCAGTATCTGACCGTGACTACTGCATGGAACTGGCGGCTGACTGCTCGATCCTGATGGTGCACCTGTCCAGAATGTGTGAAGAGCTGATTCTGTGGTGCAGCTGGGAGTTTCGTTTCGTGGAACTGGATGATGCCTTTTCCACCGGTTCCAGCATCATGCCGCAGAAGAAGAATCCGGATGTCTGTGAACTGATCCGGGGAAAAAGCGGCAGAGTGTTTGGCAATCTCATGACGCTGCTGAGCATGCAGAAGGGACTCAGTCTGGCATACAATAAAGATATGCAGGAAGACAAAGAGGCACTCTTTGATGTGATCGATACAGCGGAACACAGCTTACAGGTCCTGATTCCATTGTTCAGGACGATGAAAATCAATGCGGAAAATATGAAACAGGCTGCATTAGGCGGCTTTATCAACGCCACAGACTGTGCAGACTATCTGACAAAAAAAGGTGTTCCTTTCCGTGATGCTTATAAATGCATCGGTGAACTGGTTGCCTGGTGCATTCAACAGAAATGTGCGCTTAACGATGTCGCGCTTGCAGATCTGAAGAAGTTTCATCCGCTGTTTGAAGAAGATGTTTATCAAGCAATCGATCTGCAGACATGCGTGAAGGAACGTTGTGTACCGGGTGGTCCGGCTCCTTCCAGCGTGCAGGACCAGATCGATCACCTGAAAGAATTTGTCGGAAAAGAGGCAGAACATGAAGCCTAAAGTATATATTGACGGCCAGGCAGGAACGACCGGACTTGAGATACTGCAGCGCCTGTCAAAAAGAGATGATATCGATCTGATCATGATCGATGACGAAAAGCGAAAAGACAAAGAGGCACGTAAGGCATGCATGAATGCGGCAGATCTCGTATTTCTCTGCCTGCCTGACCAGGCAGCCGTAGAAGCAGTGGAACTGATCGATAATCCGAATACAAAAGTCATTGATGCATCTACGGCACATCGCTGTTCTTTGCACTGGGCGTATGGCTTCAGTGAGCTGGGAGAAGATTTCCTGGAAAAGATAAAAACAGGCAAACGGGTAGCCAATCCCGGCTGTCATGCGACCGGGTTCATATCAATTGCTTATCCGCTGCGTCAGCTTGGCATCTTTCATGCGGATGATGTGATCACTTCATTTTCATTGACCGGTTATTCCGGCGGCGGAAAAAAGATGATCGCACAGTATGAACAGGGAAATGATGATGCACTGCTGGCACCGCAGTTATACGGTCTGGGGCTGATGCATAAACATCTGCCGGAAATGAAGAAGATCTGCGGGCTGAAGCAGGATCCGTTGTTTTGTCCCATTGTGGATGATTATTACCGGGGAATGGCAACCAGCATCATGCTGAAGGCGGATGCAAGAGAAATCTACAAGGCGCTGCATGCATTTTACGGAGAAGGACTGGTGTCGGTGCATCCGTTTGATCATGAAGGAAACATCAGTGCCAATACCATGGCCAAACGGGATGATTTAGTGCTGATCGTCCGCGGCCGAAAGGAACAGACTATCGTGACAGCTCTGTTTGACAACCTTGGCAAAGGGGCATGCGGAGCGGCGATTCAGAATATGAATATCATGCTGGGACTGGATCCGTTGACGGGTCTTGTCTGCAAAGGGGGAATTGATGGATGAAAGCAATACAAGGAGGAGTCTGTGCGGCTAAAGGTTTTACGGCCGGAGCTATCCACAGCGGCATCCGTAAGGCAAAAACAAAAGAGGATCTGGCGCTGATCGTATCCAGTGTCCCGTGCCAGTGTGCGGCTGTATATACGAAAAATCAGGTCAAAGCGGATCCTTTGCAGGTGACAAAGGAACATCTGGGCAATCATAGGGCTCAGGCAGTTATCGTAAACTCGGGAAATGCCAATGCCTGTGCAGTCAACGGTTATGCTAATGCTGTGCGTCAGGCCCAGGCCGCAGCGGATTATTTAAGCATTCCGGCAGAAGATGTCCTGGTTGCTTCGACCGGTGTGATCGGTCAGGAGCTGCCGATCGAATGTATTGAAAAAGCAGTAAAAGACATTAAATTGTCCGCTGATAACAATGATTTGTGTGCCAAGGCGATCCTGACAACAGATACGAAAGAGAAGATCGCGGCCGTTTCTTTTGAAATTGACGGTGTCTCTTGTGCGCTCGGAGGAATTGCCAAAGGTTCTGGCATGATTCATCCCAATATGGGGACCATGCTTGCCTTTATTACGACAGACTGTACGGTGTCAGGAGAACTGCTTCAAAAACTGCTGGTCAAGCATACAAATGTGACATTTAATCGGGTCAGTGTAGACGGGGATACTTCCACAAACGATATGTGCATCGTCATGGCCAATGGTCTGGCAGGAAATAAATGCATCGAAACAGAAAACGAAAACAGCATGATCCTGGAACAGGCGCTTCATTATGTCATGGAAGAACTGGCAAAGATGATTGCGGCAGACGGTGAGGGGGCTGACCGTCTGATGACATGTGCCGTCAGCGGAGCCAAAGATGAGGCAACGGCCGAAACACTGGCCATGTCCATCTGTTCTTCATCACTGGTAAAGGCGGCGATGTTTGGTGCTGATGCCAACTGGGGACGCGTGCTGTGTGCAATGGGATATGCCAAAGCATCGTTTGATCCTTCTTTGGTCAGCATTTCTTTCTCTTCCAAAGCCGGTGAGATCTGTGTGTGTGAAAGCGGCAAAGGTCTGCTGTTTGATGAAGAGAAGGCAAAAGAAATTCTTTCGCAGGAAGATATCACAATTGCGGCAGAGCTGCATCAGGGGGATGGAAAAGCAGTATGCTGGGGCTGTGATCTGACTTATGACTATGTAAAGATCAACGGAGACTATCGTACATGAAACAGATCGATGCAAAAATCAAGGCCCAGATCCTGGTAGAGGCACTTCCTTACATTCAGGAGTATGCGGGAGAGATCATTGTTATTAAATACGGCGGAAATGCAATGATCAATGAGGAATTAAAAGAAGCTGTGATCAAAGACGTCGTTTTGCTGAATCTAATCGGCATTCGTGTCGTGCTTGTACACGGCGGCGGTCCGGAAATCAGCGAAATGCTGGAAAAAGTGGGCAAGGAGAGCGTTTTTGTCAACGGCCTGCGTTGTACGGATGATGAGACAATGGATATCGTGCAAATGGTACTGTGCGGCAAGGTCAATAAAAATCTGGTCTCCATGCTGCAGAAGGCAGGCGGAAACGGCATCGGTTTAGCCGGTGTTGACGGCAATTTGTTTGAGGCCGTGCGCCGTGATGACGAACACGGCAATGTGGGAAACATTGTCAATGTCAATCCGCAGATCGTTCTGGATGTGCTGGAAAAGGGTTATATTCCGGTCGTATCCAGTATTGCGGCCGGTGTTGACCAGACAATGAATTATAATATCAACGCAGATTTTGCGGCCGAAAAGCTGGCCATTGCCCTGAAGGCAAAGAAATTTATCCTTCTGACAGATGTCAAAGGCCTGATGCGGGACTTTAAAGACGAAACTTCACTGATTCGCGAAGTGAAAGTTTCACAGGTAGCGAAACTGATGAAAGAAGGCGTAATTTCCGGCGGCATGATTCCCAAAGTACAGTGCTGTGTCGAAGCGATCCGTCAGGGAGTTCAGACCGTCAATATTCAGGATGGGCGTATCCCTCACTCTATCCTGATTGAAATCTTAAGCGATGAGGGAATCGGTACAGTATTTTATTGAAAAAAGGGGAGATCAAAATGCATTTTGATGAAATCCGCGCAATGGAAAAAAAGTATGTCATGCAGACATACGGGCGTAATGAAATTGCTCTTGTCAGCGGTAAAGGGTCACGCCTTTATGACAGCGAAGGAAAAGAATATATTGACATGACGTCGGGCATCGGCGTTAACTGTCTGGGATATGGAAATGAAGCACTGACAGAAGCACTCAGTGATCAGGTACAAAAACTGATGCATTGTTCCAATCTGTTTTACAGTGAGCCGATGGCATGTGTCGCAAAAGAACTGGCAGAATCCACCGGTATGTCCCGTGTGTTTTTTGCCAATTCAGGGGCAGAAGCAAACGAGGCAATGATCAAGACCGCAAGAAAGTATTCTTCCGATCATTACGGCAATGACCGTTATCAGATCCTGACGCTGCGCCAGTCTTTCCACGGGCGGACCATGACGACATTGATGGCGACAGGCCAGGATAAGTTCCATCAGTATTTTTATCCGCTCCCGCAGGGATTTGATTATGTGGAAGCCGGTAATTTTGAAGATTTTAAAGCACATGTGAATGATCATGTATGTGCGGTCATCATGGAAATGATCCAGGGAGAAGGCGGCGTCGTTCCGCAGGATAAGAATTTCGTTCAGCAAGTTACTGCCTTCTGCAAGGATCATGATATTCTGGTTTGCGTAGATGAGGTGCAAACCGGGATCGGGCGTACGGGAAGTCTGTTTTGTTATGAGCAGTATGACATAGAACCGGATATTGTCAGTGCCGCCAAAGGCCTGGGCGGCGGTGTTCCGATCGGAGCGATTCTGTGCAGTGCAAAATGCGCGGATACGCTGCAGGCCGGACAGCACGGATCCACATTCGGCGGCAATCTGCTGGCTTGCCGAAGCGCACAGACCGTGCTCTCCATCGTCAATCAGCCTTCTTTTCTGGACGAAGTTTCAAAAAAGGGCGAATATCTGAAACAACAGCTACTTGCAATCGGCAGTGATGCCGTTCATGATGTGCGCGGAATGGGGCTGATGCTCGGCATTGGCGTTGATCCAGACAAACGCTCAGGGTATGTCAAAGCTTTGCAGGAAAAAGGAGTACTGGTCTTGACTGCCGGTACGGATACGATCCGGCTTCTTCCGCCGCTCATTATTTCCAAAGAAGAAATAGATAAGGCTGTAGCCTGTATGAAAGAGGTGCTGAAATGAAACATTTATTAAAAATGCTCGATTTATCGAAATCTGATATTATCGCTATCCTGGATCTTGCCGATCAGCTCAAATATGAGAAAAAGCATGGGATCCAGCATCATTTGCTTGAGGGAAAATCAATCGGTCTGATTTTTCAGAAATCAAGTACCAGAACCCGCGTTTCTTTTGAAACAGGCGCTTATCAGCTGGGCATGCAGTCTTTGTTTTTATCCAGCCGTGACCTGCAGATCGGCCGTGGCGAACCTGTTCAGGATACGGCCCGCGTATTGTCCCGTTATCTTGACTGCATCATGATCCGTACCTTTGATCAGAAAGAAGTGGAGGATCTCGCAAAATACGGATCAGTGCCGATCATTAACGGTCTGACAGACTTCAGTCATCCCTGCCAGGTGCTTGCCGATCTGATGACGATCAGAGAAAAGTACAGCATATTGGAAGGACTGAAAATGTGTTATATCGGAGATGGTGATAATATGGCGAATTCACTGATCGTAGGTGGATTAAAGGTCGGAATGAAAGTCAGTGTCGCAACACCGGAAAACTATGAGCCGGATCCCGAAGTTCTTGCGTTTGCGAAAGAGTATGATACCTTTACACTGACACATGATCCAAAAGAAGCGATCCAGGATGCGGATGTCGTTATTACAGATACATGGGCAAGCATGGGAATGGAAAGCGAAAAAGAAGTACGTCAAAAAGCTTTTGCCGGCTATCAGGTCAATGCCGAACTGATGAAATATGCCAAAGAAAATGCAATGGTGCAGCACTGTCTGCCGGCTTACCGCGGACAGGAAATTACAGAAGAAGTGTTTGAAGCCCATGCAGATGAAATTTTTGAAGAAGCGGAAAACCGTCTGCATGCACAAAAAGCCGTAATGGTGAAGCTGCTGCAGGAAACAGCATAAAAAACAAGCCTTGAGGATGGACCTCAGGGCTTGCTTTTTTATGCTGAATAGAATTAACTGTTACTGCTGCTGCTTGGGAAGAACGGACGTAAAGCATCTGCCATATTATGAATGTTCCGTGTCTGGATCAGTACTTTTCCGCGTCCAGTAAATTCATTGACCAGTCCTTCCCCTGACTTGAAGCCGAATGTGCCGGATGCGACATGAATGGAATAATCCAGGCTGGCATCCCAGGCGATAACATGTTCATTATCGATCGTGACCGGTGAATCATAGTCAACATCCAATGTTATGATGTCTCCGAAACAGGATATCAAAAGATCTCCGTCTCCCTGTGTTTCCATGACAAATAAGCCTCCGGTTCCGCCGAAAAAGGCTTTGCCGATATCCTGGCGCTTCATTACGTATTGAACGGATGAATCACATGCCAGGAAAGCACCTGTGTTTAAGCGGTACTGATGAAGGTCATCGACCTGCAGACAGCAGATCTTGCCCGGCACAGCAGGGGCAATGCCGATTCTTCCCTGATCGTTGATTCCTGTGGCTTCGGTAATGAAGAAGCTCTCTCCGCTGGTCAGGGAACGGCCGATGGCACTGAACATGCCGCCGATTCCTTTCTTGCTGGTATTCATCCTTCCTTCCAGTTCTACATTGGACATATACGCCATGCAGCCGCGTTCGATACGAACGGTTTCATCTTCGGCCAGCTGGATCTCAACCAAAGGACAGTCATTATCACCAATAATCTTATGTTTCATTTCTTTTTCCTCCTTGTTTTCATCATAGCAGAAAGCAAAATACAGTGCAAACCGATCAGCTGATCGTACCTGTCGTTCAATGTGTGATAAGAGGAAAGGCTTCAATCAGCTTTCCAGTCGGCTGAGCCTGATCAGGGCTTCGATACCGCTGAGCAGGATGTGTTCGTCAAAATCAAAATGATCATTGTGCAGCGGAATGCCGGTTCCTGTACCGAGGAAAAAGAAGGCGCCCGGCACGCGCTGCAGATACCATGAAAAGTCTTCGGTGATCAGCTGCGGCTCTTCCAGCAATACAAGATCCGGGATGACAGTCATTGCCTGTTCGACAAGCTTTTTGTCATTGATCAATGCCGGATAGCCTTCGCTGAAGGAAAAAGCAAACTGTGCCGGATGATAGTTTTCGGCGATTTCATGAAGCTGTCCGCGCATGTAGTCATATACTTCATCACGGCAGGCACGGATTGTGCCTTCCAGTCTGGCATGATCGCTGACGACATTGCGGATCGTTCCCGCGTGAAGGACACCGAAACGAAGCAGTCTGTGTTCGTTTTGCGGAAGACTTTGTTCCATGCGGTAAAGATCGCAGAGATAGCGGCAAGCTGTTTCCAGTGCGTCACATCCCTCGCGGTATTTGGCGGCATGAGCGCTTTTTCCTTTGATCTCGATATTTACTTCACTGGAGCGGGCCATCATTTCCTCTTTTGAGGCAGCGATGACACCTGCCGGCAGATCTGGCCATACATGCATTCCGTAAATCCGGGTTACATGGTATTTTTCCAGAATGCCGGCTTCGCAAAGCAGCCGGGCACCTCCCGGATTCTCTTCACCAGGCTGAAAAATCAGAAGAATATTGTGGCTTAATTCATGCAGATACTTTGGGATCGCATAGGCCAGAGCAATCAGCATGGTCATATGAGCGTCATGTCCGCATGCGTGCATGCATCCGGGATGTCTGCTTTGATAATCCGCCATTGTCTGTTCATTGACCGGAAGGGCGTCCATATCGCTTCGAAAAGCAACGGTATGGTTGCATCCGTTGTCAAAATAGGCAAGGATCGCGGAGTTCATGGGAAATTCCAAGGAACACGGCAGATCTTTTAACAGTTCGCTGAGATAGGCCTTGGTTTTCGGCAGATTCAGCTCCAGCTCCGGAATCTGATGAAGATCACGCCGTATTTTTTGAATCGTTTCAAACATGAGTGTTCCTCCTCTCTCGTTCATTTTAGCGGAAAAAACAAAGATCCACAATGAAAAATATTGCAGAAATTGTAAATTATGAAAAAATGTATTGAAAAACAATGAAAAGATTGTATAATATAAGCAAATATTGATAGAGGCGCAGAGGCGAAGAAGAAACAGCGAGCCGGCAGGTGTTAGAACTGTTTTGGAGGCAATTCTGCCGAACTGTCCTGACAGGCATGAAGGGATGGTGGGCTGATCCAGAAGATGGGTCAGACTGTCTACGGATGTAGGAGTGCTATCTTATTGCGATGAATAGAGACCGGTAAGATAGATTCTTTTACCGGTCTTTTTTTCGGAGGAAATGAACATGGGAAATATGCTGAAGATACAGGGTGTGGGTGTCGATGAACTGGCACAGACATACGGAACACCGTTATATGTATATGATCAAAACCGTATCGAGACAAATATGAAAATGTTTCGGGAATGTTTTCAGAGCAAAGTGTTTGAGACAGAGGTCTTATATGCTTCCAAAGCGTTCTGTGTGCAGGAAATCATTCAACTGGCCCAGCGTTATGATCTTTCTTTGGATGTGGTGTCTGGGGGAGAACTCTATACGGCGAAAGCGGCCGGCTTTGATCCGAAACGAATTCATTTTCACGGAAACAACAAATCACCAAGGGAAATCGAAGAAGCTTTGCAGGCCGGAGTCGGAACGTTCATTGTTGATAATGTGATGGAAGCGGAATATCTCAATGAGGCCGTCCAGCGCTATGATCATGAACTTCATGTGCTGATTCGGGTCAATCCAGGTGTTGAGGCGCATACACATGAATATATTGTAACAGCGCATGATGACAGCAAATTCGGCATATCCATCCATGAGCAGGATGTACTGGCGGAAATGATCGGCATGCTGCAGCAAAATCCGAATATAGTGTTTGACGGCTTTCATGCCCATATCGGTTCGCAGATTTTTGAACCGCAGGCCTTTGAAACAGAAATTGAAGTAATGGGCAGGTTTCTTTATGAAATGCAGGAAACGTATGGAATCGAAAGCAGGTGCCTGGATGTCGGCGGTGGCTTTGCGGTTCGTTATACGGATGAGGATCGACCGATACCGATCGATCTGGAATGCCAAACGATCCTGAAAGCATGTGAAAAACAAAAAGAAAAATATCAGCTTCCGTTAGCTAAGATTTTGATTGAGCCGGGAAGGAGCATCGTAGGAGAAGCCGGACTGACCTTATATACGGTCGGTTTTCAGAAAAAGACCGTACATCGCCGTTATGTGTTTGTCGACGGAGGGATGAGCGACAATATTCGTCCGGCCCTTTATCAGGCGAAATATCGCTGTGATATAGCGAACCGCATGGAAGAGGATAAAACAGAGGCTGTCTGTATTGCCGGAAAATGCTGTGAATCAGGTGATGTATTGATCGAAGAGGCCATGTTACCTCCTTGTGTGCCCGGTGATCTTCTTGCCGTGTATACGACCGGAGCATATGGCTACAGCATGGCCAGCCGCTATAACCGTTTATGCATACCGGCTGTGGTATTTGTGAAAGACAAAGAAGCGCATTGTGTGGTTCGGCGCGAAACATATGAGGATCTGTTGAAAGGGGAGTGCATCGGACGATGAGAATACCGGTTTCAAAATATCACGGATGCGGAAATGATTTTGTGATCGCCTCCATGAACGATCTGCAGGGTATTGATCTCAGTCATCTGGCGGCTGCGGTATGTGATCGTCATACGGGGATCGGTGCAGACGGTTTTATTGCAGTCAAAGAACAGCCGCTGGAAATGATTTTTTATAATCAGGATGGAAGCAGGGCGCCGATGTGCGGCAACGGCATTCGCTGTTTCGCTGCTTATTGTCAGGATCAGCAGATCATAGAGACGGATGAGTTTGAAGTGCAGACACTGGCAGGCATGCAGAAAGTGAAAGTGAAAAGCCGCGATCCCTTTTATGTAACGATCGATATGGGAGAGCCCAGCGATGATCTGGAACGAATCGGTGTCTGTGCTCCCGTGTGGGGCAAGAAGATCACTTTGAAGAATCAGGAAACAGTCACGCTGTACAGTTTGTTCATGGGAACGATCCATACTGTAGTGTTTTGTGAACATGCATCGGTCGATATGGAATATATCGGCAGAGCTGTATGCGGGGATCCGATGTTTGCCCAGCAGACAAATGTAAACTTTGTGGAAATCATCGACAGAGAGCATATGAAGGTGCGGACATACGAAAGAGGATGCGGTATGACGCTTGCCTGCGGGACCGGAGCATGTGCATCGCTGGTCTGTGCAAATCGCCTGGGGAAAATGGAGGATCACGGCACAGCGCTTCTGGCTGAAGGAGAACTGCAGCTGTGCATCGCATCACAGGGACATGTAATGATGAGCGGACCGGCAGTCCGTATAATGAAAGGAGCATATGAATATGAAAGCAATTAAAGGAAGTATCGTAGCATTGGTTACACCGTTTCATGAGGATGGAAGCGTGAATTTTGAGAAGCTTCGGGAGCTGCTCGACTGGCATATCGAACATTCAACGGACGGGATCCTTGTGCTTGGAACAACGGGTGAAAGCAGCACCATGACACATGAAGAAGATGATGAAGTTGCTCAGGTAACGATCGAGCATGTCAATCACCGGGTACCTGTCATTGTCGGGGCCGGCAGCAACTGTACGCAGACGGCGGTGGAAAAAGCAAAGCGTTATGCGGATATGGGAGCGGATGCCCTGCTGATGATTTCGCCTTATTATAATAAGGCGAATAAAAACGGTATGCTGCAGCATTTTCTTCAGGTAGCTGATCAGGTAAGCGCACCGATCATTTTATATAACGTTCCGGGAAGGACCGGCTGCAGCATCAGTGAAGATGTGGTGGCGCAGCTCAGCAAGCATCCGAATATCTGCGGCATCAAGGAAGCCAGCGGAAGCATTGCATATGCAGCGCGCATTGCCCGTTATGTCAATGAAGATTTTGCCATGTACAGCGGTAATGATGACATGATCACCAGCATGCTTTCCTTAGGGGCAAGCGGAGTCATCAGTGTTCTGGCCAATGTCGTTCCGCAGCAGACACATGAAATCGTGGCATCCTGGCACAACGGCGATGTGAAGAAAAGCAGAGATTTACAGCTGAAGTATCTCGATCTGATCGCGGCACTGTTTTGCGAGGTCAATCCGATCCCGGTCAAAGCGGCACTGAATCTGATGGGGATGAAGGTCGGCGGTTATCGTTATCCGCTGTGTGAAATGATGCCGGATACATATGACCGCCTGAAAAAGGAAATGGAGAAATATGGCTTATGCGAATCGTAATTGTCGGAACCGGAAAAATGGGCACCCTGATTTATCACAGTGCCCGTGCCTGCGGTCATGAAGTAGTGGAATGTGTGGAAAAAGCCGATGCCCAGGCAATGCGCAGTTTGGAATGTGATGCAATCATTGATTTTTCGCATCCGGATAATATCAAAGGGGTTTGTACATATAGTAAGGAAAAGCATTGTATTCTGGTCTGCGGTACTACGGCACTGCGGGAAGAAGACAAGGAAATGCTGAAGGAAACGGCCAAAGTGTGTCCTGTCTTTTATTCCGCCAACTATTCTTACGGCGTCGCACTGATGACTCGACTGGTGGAAATCATGACGCCGCTGCTGCAGGATGCATTTGATATGGAGCTGATCGAGACGCATCATAATCAGAAGCAGGATGCACCTAGCGGGACTGCAGCCATGCTGCTGAATGCCATGGATCCTGATGATGCATACGATCATGTGTATCAGCGAAAGGGATTTGTCGGAAAAAGAGGAAAAGAAATCGGTATTCACTCTGTTCGCGGAGGAACAGCTGCCGGAGAACACACCGTGATGTATCTGGGAGATGACGAAACATTGAAGCTGACACATACAGCAACGAGCCGTCAGATCTTTGTGAACGGGGCATTGCGGGCCCTGGCCTTTATGGAAGAAAAACAGCCAGGCTTTTACACTATGAATGATTTGATAGGAGAAATCGTATGAACGCACAGGAAATCATCAATTTTATACATGATGCAGAAAAAAAGACACCGGTAAAAGTATATTTTAAGTCAGAGAAGGATATCTTATTCCCGAACTGTCATCAGTTTGCGGATGTTGTCTTCGGCGACTGGAAAGATATCGAACCAGTATTGACTGTCCATAAAGAGGATCTGACGGATGTCGTTATCGAAAATGACTGTCGTAACAGTGCTGTCCCTTTGCTGGATCTAAAGAACATCCGTGCCCGCATTGAACCGGGTGCCCTGATTCGTGATCAGGTGGAAATCGGAGACAATGCCGTCATCATGATGGGAGCCGTCATCAATATCGGCGCTGTGATCGGAGAAGGGACCATGATCGATATGGGCGCTGTCTTAGGCGGACGTGCAACAGTAGGTAAAAACTGTCATATCGGAGCCGGTGCCGTGCTGGCCGGTGTGATCGAACCGGCATCAGCGACACCCGTGATCATTGAAGATAATGTTCTGGTCGGGGCCAATGCGGTCATCATCGAAGGCGTGCATGTTGGAGAAGGGGCAGTGGTTGCTGCAGGTGCAGTCGTGATCGAAGATGTTCCTCCGCATACTGTTGTAGCCGGTACACCGGCGCGGGTCATCAAGCAAAAAGATGAGAAAGCAACACAGAAAACAGCACTGGTTTCTGCTCTTCGATCATTGTAATCAGCATCGCCAGAAAAACAGTACGGGATATGTTTCCGTACTGTTTTGTTTGTGAAAGGTGCAATGTAAATACTAATTAAAATCATGAAAAAACTTTTAAGATAATTAAAAAATAAGTCACGCAAATATCAAATGTCCGTTAAACCGTTTCTTTGAATCTTGTTGATTTTTTTTCGATTATTATAATCGGGTGTAAAGGGAGGAAAGCTGGAAATTGATTCCGGCTGAATTGAAAAATGAGCAGGAAAAAAATTGAAAAAATGCTTTGCTCGGCCATGGCAGTGATGACTGCTGCGGCACCGAGCATGTCATGGTGCATTCAGGCTGATGATGATATCACATATGTGGATACAGCAAACAAACAGGAAGTATCTGCTGCAGAAAACGAAACAGTATATCCAAGTGCAATTGCACTGACTCACTCTTTGTGGAATACTTCACCCGGTCAGAATCTTCAGTTATCTGTCGGTGCAGTAACCGGCGCTCAAAACTGGGATAAGACAACTGGAATCGCATGGTCCAGTGACCATCCGGAAGTGGCTTCTGTGTCCGACAACGGTCTGATAGAGGCAAAACAGATCGGAGAGGCCGTGATTACCGCTTCTGTGATCGGCACTGATGTTAAGGCAACCTGCAAGGTTGTCGTCGGGGAATACGATCCAAGTGAAGTCTATCCGACTAAGATCACGTTGAATCCGACCAGACTGAAACTGGATGAGGGAAAGACCTCCGTTGTAAAAACAAACGGTTTCTCGATCGGAACAACGAATAAAGAAGTTGTCTGGTCAAGCGATGATCCGAGTGTGGCTGTCGTTGATCAGGAAGGAAATGTTACGGCAGTCGGTGCCGGCATCACAACAATTCGTGCTGTCAGCGTAGGGAAAAACGAAGGTCAGGATTTTCCGGCAGAAGGCACATGCAGCGTAGAAGTGACCGGCGTGTATGACGGATTTAAGTATACTTATCTTGATGACGGTACGATAAAGATCATCGGCTGTACGAAAAAGGATGCAAAAGTGGAAGTGCCGGCTTCCATCAACGGAAAAAAGGTGACGGTAATAGGAAGTTCCGCACTGGCAAGGATCGATGCCTCTTCTGTGATCATTCCGGAAGGCGTAACCGCGATTGAAAGCAAGGCATTCTATTATGCGGATGAAATGACAGAAATCACACTGCCTTCAACTCTGCGCACTCTTGGTCAGGAGGCATTCTACAGTTGCAAAAAACTGACCTCCGTTTATCTTCCGTACGGAGTCACTTCTGTAGGAACAAGTACATTTTATGACTGCGAATCGCTCAGCTACGTTTATTTGCCGCAGACGATCACACAGATCGGATCAAAGGCATTCCATGGATGCGATGCATTACAGCGCATCGATCTTCCGGACCGCATTACTTCAATGACAAGCACAAGTTTCGACAAGGGCGTTACAAAACTGTATGTCAAATCAGGTTCACAAACAGCAGATAAGCTGCTTGACCTGAATTATGAAATAGCCGGTGAAAAAGATACCTATCCTTTGTCATTCCAGATTTACGGCGTACCTGTCAACAAACAGCTGGATGAGGGCGAAGAACTTCAGCTTTCTATCAACGGCTATGCCGGCAATCCTACCAATAAGGATGTGATCTGGACAAGCAGTGATGAGACGATTGCGACAGTTGACGAAGACGGGACTGTTACCGGAGTCGGTGAAGGAACCGTCGAGATTAAAGCGACTTCCGTCGGTGTGGCAGACGGTCTGCAGAAACCTGCTTCTGCCAGCTGCACGCTGACCGTGCGAGGCGTGGAAGGAAATTATATCTATACAGTCGAAGACGGCGGTGTGGTCATTCAAAGTTATACGGGAGAAGAAATCAATATCGTCATCCCGGAAACGATTGACGGAAAACCGGTCAAGAAACTGGGCAAAATGAGCTTCTGGATGAATGATGCGATCGAAAGCGTCGTTATTCCAAACGGTGTGGAAGTGATCGATCAGGAAGCATTCAGCGGAGATAAAAAGCTGTCAGAAGTAACATTGCCGGATACGCTGAAAAGTGTGGGGCAGCGGGCCTTCTACGGAACAGCGATCAAGTCGCTGACATTACCGGAAGGAGTCACATCGATCTCCAGAGAAGCATTCTCCAACTGCCGTGAGCTGACAACGGTGAAACTGCCGAGCACATTGACATCGATCGGACCGAATGCGTTCTCGACATGCAGTGCATTGAAGCTGCTGGTGCTGCCGGACAATATCACTTATCTGGGAACCAATGCCCTGAAAGGGGTAGCAGGTACACTGGTCGCTAAAGAAGGAAGCAAAACGGCAAAGCTGCTGGAAAGACAGGGATATGAGTTCGAGACAGAAGTATATCCGTCTGTCATTGGCTTAAACGAATCAAAGAAACAGTTGGACGAAGGTGATCAGCTGCAGCTGAAAGTAACATCTTATTCAGGAAATGCGACAAATCATGATGTAACATGGTCAACAAGCAATGAAGCTGTTGCCGTTGTGGATGAAAACGGCATGGTAACTGCAAAAGGAGAAGGAACAACAGTGATCACTGCAACAGCGATCGGCAATGTGCCGGGAGAAAGCTATCCTGCAACAGCTGTATGTACGCTGACCGTGCGAGGCGTGGAAGGAAATTATATCTATACAGTCGAAGACGGCG
>OLRK01000577.1_pt1 | contig 40890 bp, 37 predicted proteins | sample 1672911 | NCBI WGS metagenome assembly OLRK01 (sample SAMEA3136736, study PRJEB25190) | human gut metagenome | biome: human gut; feature: human-associated habitat; material: faeces | place: Austria | collected 2013 | reverse complement strand
TCTCGCTTGCCGCGATCGGCTCTTCATGTTTCCATAAAATTTCCATGATGTCTAAATCTCTTTTTGTCAATTTTTTCATTAAGTTTCCTCCTGATTTTTTTCTAATAAAATATTAATATCTGATACAAATAATTTCAACACTCCTGATGAATAAAAAAACGAACTGTTCATGATCATTTCATCTTTTATTTTACCAAACCTAAAAAAGTTATAACGAATGGATGCTGCAGACAGCTTCTCCAAACGTTATAACTTTTTAACTTAAGTATTTCGAACCTTCCTTGATGCTTAATGAAGACATTTGTTCTTTATGACGGTCGATAAATCCCATGACCCATACAGGATCTGTTTTGGAATAATCCCGTAGTGCCCAGCCGGTTGCCTTATTGATAAAGAATTCAGTACTGCCCAGATTATTGACCAGTATCTTTTCAAGAAGCGCTGTATTGGTTTTTTCCTTGCGCAGCAGCTGATGATCGATGGCCAGTCGGCGCAGCCAGAAATCTTCATCTACAGACCACTCCAGCATCAGATCATCTACACGGTGATCCCGCAGACCAATGCTGCCAATGATTCGGTCAAAGCAATCAATCGTATCCCACCATTGACGGCTTTTAACATATTCCTTTATATGTTGAATATCTTCGTAAATCAAATACTGCTTCATTGCACTGAGATAGTCACAGACAAAATATTGAAATTCTCTATGCATATCCGCATAGCATCGATCCAAAAGTTCCCAGTCGATCGTCCTGCGCTTTTTTTCTTCTTTAAGGAAATCTTTATATAATGTCTTTCGTTTCGGTGAAGACAGACCGTAAAAACAAAACTGATCACGCATATAATGTGCCATTGATTCCGCACGGTCTTCATCCGCATTTTTCTCGAATAAGGTCTTGATCTTTATATATTTGTCCATCCTTGATTTCCCCCTGTCTGTTTCTATCTTATTGTATCATAGAATGCGTTCACGATTTCAGCCAAACGTTTTGGCTGTTCCTCATTGACCACATGCGAACAGTCTTTCACAATTTTAATTTCTGCATGCTTAATATGACGGACAAAGCAGAAAGCAGAGAGCAAATTGGCCTTGTCTTTCGCTCCGCACACGATCAATACCGGACATTTGATTTTAAAGAGTGCATGACGGTAGTCGATCCTTTTCATCGTTTTCGCCAGCGCAAAAGTATTCTTCTTATCGAATGCCATTGTCTGAAAAGCAGTGGAAGGAAGGCAGTGAAACAGCAGCTTTTGAACAGCAAAGAGCAGCTTTGGAATTTTATGCGGTGTTGCGATCAGGATCAGTGATCTTACCTTATCAGGATGGTCCAGCGTAAACTGCAGCGCCAGCATGCCTCCTAACGACAGACCGCACAAATCGAGACGATCACTCGCTGCCGCTTCACAATAAGCTGCGAAAGATGATGTCAAAGCCGCATAGGAAGCTGTTTGCCCCTGCAGTAGCTGTGATAATTCCGGCTTCAGGATATCCTTATCCTCCATGAAAGCGATTGTCTGTTCCCAGCTGTCCACTTTCTGCCCGCTGCCGTGAATAAAGATTTTTTTCATGAATCTTTCTTCTTATCAAACAGGTGAATGATCACAATCAACGCCGGGAACAATACGGCGGAAATGACCCAGATGATCCAGCCTTCCCGCCAGTTGCGTGAAGGAAGAGAAACAGCAAGATAGACAGCGGTGACGATCATCCAGTAAACAATCGTAACAGCTTTGACGATCGGACTTTTTTCTTTTTTGGCTTTTGTATAATCACCTTCCTGCAAAAGCTTTTCAAAGCTTTCATGAATGATGCCGACCCTGACAAACAATACAACCGCAATCCCGATAATGACAAGAGCTAGACAAAGCAGAAAAACCAATATTATTTCGTTGCTTTCACAAAACATCGCTCCCGTGAAAAACGGCACCAGAGCCAGAATGCATAAACTGACACCGACGATATTATATTTCGTATAGACGGCCTGAAATTTTTCTTTCCGTTCTTTGACCATGCCTGTGACGCCGTATTCTGTTTCAAACACTTCTTCTTCCAGATATTCATATTTGGCTGTTTTGCTGCCACTGAAGATAAAGATGGCAACCGCGATCGTCACTAACACAAGAAGTACGATCAACCCTATCATCCCGGCCGTATTTTCACTGATACCATAAGCTCCAGATTCAGAAAACACACCCAAAAGCAACAGACATAACGGCGAAATAATGCAAAGGAAAACACCGTAGGCGATCATCTTTGATGTCTGCTCCTTGATCTCCATAAAACGGTTTGCCTCCTGCATGGAAACATATCTGACTTCACTTTCTTTACTGCTTTCTTTCGGCATTTCCTCATCCGTCATTTCATCCTTCAACAGATAATCTGTCGTTACTCCGAAAAGTTTCGAAAGACGGACTATTTTCTCAAGATCCGGGATCGACTGCGCACTTTCCCACTTGGACACAGACTGTCTGGATACATCCAGGCGGGATGCCAGTTCCTCCTGTGACCAGCCGGCCTTTTTTCTTAATCTTATTAACTTATCCGCAAAAATCATATTTTATTCCTCCCATCATCTGAAGACAGCCTGATCATATCATCTAAATCAGTTGCGTGCTATAAAGTCTGTTTTTCAATCTGTCAACTGACAGTTGCAGTCATCTCTAACTTTAATTTTAGATTTCATCGGATTCGAAACACTTCCTTGCGCAGCTGCGCGATAATCGCTTCCAGTTCATCTTCCGTTACTGTACGCTCCGCCGTCATGGGATACAGCGGAACCGGCTGCTGATTTTCTGCCAGGGCCGGCTGCAGATACAGGTGGTCGTTAAAACAAAAACCGTTGCGCTCATAAAAACCGATGCGGCGGCGGGCCATCTCATTGTCCGGTTTTTCGACGTCCAGACAAACCATGACACGGCTTTGTTCCTTTATGCTTTTCAGGATCTTTGCCCCCAGACCGTTGTTTCTTTCTGCGGGATTTACAGCCAGATGCTCGATATAGACCAGCCAGTCAAAATCCCAAACTGCCGCAAATCCCTTGATATCCTCACTGTCCTCTTCTTTCGCCACATAAATCTGAAAGGCAGGAAGCGACAGCAGTTCTTTCTGTTTTTCATATGGCCGATATTCATCAACGGGAAAACTTTTTTCCATCAGATCATAAACGGCATCAAATTCTTCCGGCTTCATCTTCTTCAACAACATATTTATATTCTCCTTTTCATTTGTCAAATCGTAAATTATGCTCACAGTATGCTTTAAATTCCTTTACCGCAGGATTTTTTTCTGCCTCTTTCTTCCATGTTCCGTAAATATTCCAGTAATACGGTGTTTTAAACGATACGCTCTTCAATTTCTCATGCTGGATCTCGGGAAATGCGGGACATACGGCAAGCCCCGCCCGTTGTTCGCAAAGCCGATATAAGGCTTCTCCGTCCATTGTCTTGGCCCTGATTCGCGGATGAACATCATGCATCTGACAGATGCGCATAAAGTCATAATAAATGCGGTATTGTTCATTCATCATGACCAGATCTTCGCCTTCCAGCATGCTCAGTTCGATCTCATCCAGATTTTGAAAAGGATGTCCTTCATAAACCAGCACGACAATAGGACAGCGGACCGCAGTCAACTGCACGATATCATTTTGTTCTATCCGGGATGTGATGAATCCGTAATCCAGTGTCCCTTCACAAATACCTTTGACGACCTTTTCATTCTCATTCTCGCCCCAGGTAATATCGAACGCCGGATGCAGATCAATGAAAGAGAAAATATGCCTCATCGACACAGCTTTCAGCGTTCCGGCAGAAAATCCGATCTGCAGTTCATTTTTGGAACGATTCATCCATTCGATCTCTTTTTTCATATTTTGAATCTCACGAATGAGCTGACAGCTTTTTTCATAGAAATATTTTCCGGTCTCCGTAGGGATCACGCCGCTCTTGGTCCGAATAAAGAGCTCTGCATTCAGTTCGGATTCCAACATTTTAATATTTTTCCCCAACCCCTGCGGAGAGATATAGAGCTTTCTGGCGGCCGTATGAATGTTGCGTTCTTCATAGACTGCCTGGAAATAATAAAATGCCTTTGTGTCCATCAATGTCACTCCTATAAAAAAAGCAGTGTATATGCATACACTGCCTAGTCTATCACAGATCGATGATTGCTTCAAACCGGCAACCTGTCATTGAATATGATTGGCAACCTCAAAAGCATCCCAGATGGCATACATGATATTGGAAACTTTCTTGGCATCCCCTAAAAGATAGAGCTGGGGAATATCAAATTCGAGCTCATGATACAGTTGGTCTTCTTCCTTATAGCCGACGGAAAGAATGACACTGTCACATGTGATTTCTTTCTTGGTTCCCCCTTGATCCAGTTTTAAGATGCCGTTTTCATATGCTTCCGCCTTTGCGCCTGTTACCACTTCAATGTGATTAAACGGAATCAATGCCTCCAGCATTTCATGATTTGCTTCACACAACGGACCGTTAACTGCCATCAGCTTATCCAAAGCTTCCACAATGGTTACTTTTTTGCCATGCTGTGCAAGCCAAAGGGCAGTTTCACAGCCGACCAGTCCTCCGCCGATCACAACGGTCGTTTCCCCGCAGTCTTTTTCTTTCAACAATACCTGCGCTGCGGTATATACATGTGCATCATCTCCCAGCGAGAACACTTTCGGCGTTGATCCGGTCGCGATAATGACTGTATCACAGCCGGATGCTTTGATCATTTCGCTTGTTGCTTTCTCATTGAGATGCACATCCACTTCCAGACGTTTCAGTTCGTTTGTATACCATTTGGCCAAAGCCAGATCATCTTCTTTAAATTCGGGTGCACCGCCGGCAATCAGATTGCCGCCCAGATGATCGCTCATTTCATATAAGACCGGTTCATGTCCGCGGATAGCCAGTACACGGGCAGCCTCACAGCCGGCTACACCGCCGCCGACGATCATGACTTTCTTCTTTTTCAGGATCGGTTCATAGGCAGTTACCCGTTCTCTGGCCGCCTGCGGATTGACCGCACAGTTGATCAGAGAATAAGCCGCTACTCGGCCCATGCAGCCTTCCTGACAGGAAATGCATGGACGAATCTGCGCCAGATTGCCGCTGCGCAGTTTATTGCAGTAATCCGGATCTGCCAAAAGCGGACGACCGAGATCGATGACGTCACATTCTCCGTTTTCGATTGCCTCCAGTGCCATATCCGGATCATCCATGCGTCCGGCACAGAACACAGGGATGCTGACGACTTCTTTGACCATCTTGCAGTATTCACGATACAGGCCTTTTTTCTGATACATCGGCGGATGGTTCCACCACCATGCATCATACGTTCCGACATCGGTATCCAAAGCATCATAGCCATAAGACTCCAGTAATTTAGCCGCTTCCAGGCCTTCTTCTACATCGCGTCCTTTTTCCGTAAACGCTTCTCCCGGCAATGCGCCGACTCTCCAGTCTTTGATCATGCTTTTTACGCTGAAACGCAGCGTAACCGGAAAATCTTCTCCGCAGCGCTTTTTGATTTCTTCCACGACTTCTTTGGCAAAACGAAGACGGTTTTCCAAAGATCCTCCGTATTCATCTTCCCGATGATTGAACATAGAGATTGCAAACTGATCCAGCAGATATCCCTCATGCACCGCATGAATCTGCACACCGTCAAAACCGGCACGCTTTGCGTGATAAGCCGCATCTCCAAACTGTTTAACGATCAAATGAATCTCCTCTACCGTAATGGCACGGCATGTCTTGTCAAGCCAGCGATGCGGAATGGCAGACGGTGCGATTGGCGGTATATCGCCGACATTCGTCGGGATGGTCACACGTCCGAAACCGGCGGACAGCTGCAGAAAGATCTTGCTTCCGTAAGCATGGACACGCTCTGTCATCTCACGGCTCGTCTTAACGAACTGAACCGGTTTGTACAGTGGATTGGGAACTGTGGAAGGATCCTGCTTTTCCACAAACTGATCAAAAAAAAGTAACGCCGGTAATGATCAGTCCGGTTCCTCCTTTCGCACGCTCCGTATAATAGTCGATACCTCTTTGATTCCAGCCTCCGTTTGCATCAGCCAGCCCGAGGGGACCCATGGGAGCCATCGCAAAACGGTTCTTTAAAGTTACGCTTCCCACTTTTACCGGGGAAAATAATTTCTGATATTTCATAAGGGCCTCCTTTTTTTACGAAAAAATTATAGCATCGCCCTTTTTCCTTGCTTGCCAATCAATTGTTTCCCTGTGGAATCCTTTTCTTTCCGCACCAGGCAAGACAAGTCATTTTCATTGCTTTTTTCTCAAATTCGGTTATGATTCTCATAGAAAGAGGTGGCTTAATGAAAATACATTATCTGTATCACAGCGGTTTTTTTATCGAACAGGAACATCACTATCTGCTCTTTGACTATTATCAGGGCACACTGCCCCTTCTCGATAAAGAAAAACCATTGTATATCTTTATTTCTCATGCCCATTACGATCACTATAACCCCGCTGTGCTTTCCCTTGCGTCCTATTATCCTAAGTGCAGGATCATTGCCGCCGATCTTCACGAGGAAGGTTTCCTTGAGGTAAGACCTGATGAAAGGTACATTGTTGATGACATCGAGATCCAGACCCTGAACTCCACCGATGAAGGTGTTGCCTTCCTGATCAAAAGCGAAGGATCTTACCTTTATCATGCCGGTGACCTGCATCTATGGTACTGGGAAGAAGATACAAAACAGCAGCGCCGGGAAATGTATGAACGTTATCGAAACGAAATGGAAAAGCTGAAAGGAATTCCCATTGATGCGGCATTTGTTGTCTTAGACAGCAGACAGGAAGAGAAAGACGCGTTGGCCGGCATCGAGTTATTTAATGAGATTGCCGATGCAAAGCATGTCTTTGTCATGCATTTCAGTGATGACGAAGACAAGATGGAAGAACGACTGTTGAAGATCAAAAACAACCGTAATATCATTAATACAAGGAGGAACACTTGCTATGAAATTTAAGATGATTCATGAAAATTACAATGTCAGAGATCTGGATGCGTCATTAAAATTTTATGATGAGGCCCTTGGTCTGAAAGAATGCAGAAGAATTACGAACGAAAACTTTACGATCGTCTATGTCAAAAACGAAAACAGCACTTTCGAACTGGAACTGACATGGCTGAAAGATCATCCGCAGGCTTATGATCTGGGAGAATGCGAATTTCACCTTGCATTCGAGGCTGATGATTTTGAGGCTGCCTACAACAGACACAAGGAAATGGGATGCATCTGTTTTGAAAATAAAGAAATGGGCATTTATTTCATCAGCGATCCTGATGGCTACTGGCTGGAAATTGTCCCGGCAAAAGATCGCTCTTTGACAATCAGCGCCAGTGCCGATGAATCCTGACATGATAAAAGAGCCTGTCGATATCGCAATTGATCAAGCCCGGATCCAGGACGCACAGCAGCTGCTGCACTTCTTAAAACAGATCGGCAGTGAATCAGACAATCTGACGTTCGGTGAAGAAGGTCTTCCTGTTACTTTGAAAGAGGAAGAAGCTTATCTGGCAGCCGCCTATGACTCCCGTGACTGTCTCCTGCTGCTGGCAAAGCATCACGGAAAGATCGCAGGCAATGCCAATCTTACACGGCTGCCGCGGCGGATGAAGCACCGCGGAGAACTCAGCATTTCCATCGCCAGAGATTATTGGAACCAGGGCATCGGAACTATGCTGCTGACTAAGATCATCGCTTTTGCGAAAGAACATGATTTTGAATTTATCGATCTGGAGGTACGCAGCGACCATCACGCTGCTATCCATCTGTATCAAAAATTCGGTTTTCAGAAAACAGGCATCCGCCCGGCATTTTTCAAAATCAACGGTCACTATTTTGACTGCGACATGATGACACTTCAGCTGTGATCGTCCTGCCGCAGTTTTTTTATTATTTGTCTTTTGGAAAGCATTGATTTTTATCTCTTTCCTTCTTATAATTTGGCTTGTTATAAGGGAGGAGACAAAAAATGGCAAAAACCGCAAATATTACTGAAGGATCGATCGTAAAACCGCTCTTTTATTTTTTCTTTCCGATCCTGCTGGGGACTTTTTTTCAACAATTATATAATACTGTCGATGCGCTGATCGTAGGCAACTTTCTCGGCAAAGAAGCACTGGCTGCCGTAGGCGGAACAACTTCCACTTATCTCAACCTGTTTGTCGGCTTTTTCGTAGGCCTTTCCAGCGGCACGACCGTTTTGATCTCACAGTATTTCGGATCAAGGAATTATGAACATATATCACGTACGGTACATACTTCCATTGCCCTTTCTGTTGTGATCGGCGTTCTGTTAAGCATTGCCGGTTTCTTCTCTGCCCGCGCATCGCTTATCTTTCTGAATGTGCCGGCGGAAATCTTAGATCTTTCTTTGAATTATATTTATATTTATTTCATCGGATTGTTCCTGATGCTCATCTATAATATGGGATGTGCGATCCTGCGTGCGGTCGGCGACTCCAAGCACCCGCTGTATTTTTTGATAGCCTCTTGTTTCGTAAACATCGTTTTGGATATTCTGTTTGTTTACGTTTTCGGATGGGGCGTACGCGGTGCGGCAATTGCTACTGTTTTAGCGCAGGCCGCAGCTGCAGCCCTCATTATGCTCTCCCTGTTTCAAAGTGATGATGCCCTGCATTTTTCTTTTCATGATCTCTGCATCGATTTTAAGATCACAAAGGATATCTTTAAGATCGGCTTCCCGGCTGCCATCGAATCTGTTTTATATACGATTTCCAATCTGATCATCGCCGCCAAGATCAATGACTTCGGTGTTGATGTCATTGCGGCCAATACCGCCTATGGTAAGATCGATGCGATCTACTGGATGATCCTGCAGGCCTTCGGTATTTCCATTACGACTTTTGTCGGGCAAAATTTCGGAGCCCGTAAATTTGACCGTGTAAAAAAAGGAATCAATCGCTGGATGGCTATCGCCCTCGCGATCTCTGCCGTCCTCTCTGTGCTGATGATCTTCTTTGCCCCGCAGCTGCTGTTGCTGTTCAACAACGATCCGGCGGTCATTCGCATCGGCCGTCAGATCATCATCTGGATCGTTCCTTTCTGGTTTACCTATGTTCCGATCGGTCTGATGTCCGGCAGTCTGCGCGGAATGGGAAACACGCTGATCCCGACCATCATCACCGCTGTCGGCATTATCGGTCTTCGTTCGGTATGGATCCTTCTGATCCCGAATCTGTCACTGCAGTCTGTCTTCATGGTCTATCCCGCAACATGGATCGTCACTTCGATCGTCTTCCTGTTCTATTACTATTCCGGATTGTATAAAAAAGGCATCATTCAGGTTTCAAACGCTATATGACAGGCTAAACGATCTGTCTGAATCCCCTGCTTGTATAATAAACAAAACCGGAAAACTTTTGTACAAAAAACAAAGATGCTGCCGTACAGTAATCCTGACATCACTGTATGGCAGCATTTTTTCCGAGCAGAGCATGTTTTCAAAACAATGCCAGGCTGCATCGATAAATCCTTTTTATGCATATTCCTGCTTTTTTCCCACATCGAAATGAGCGGTCATATTCTCGCAGAAAACATCCATCATGAAACAGCGCTGCTGTGCCGACATGGGATCAAATATAAGAGCAAGATGTCCCTTTTGGCAACGGACGACCCGGCACGAAAAGAGAAACGCTCCCCACTGCATGGTGACAGACTGTCCCAAAACGATCCGTTGATATTCCTCATCCAGGCGCAGTCCGCATCCCTGCACACTCAGATCGACCATTTCCGCAACGGTTTCGAAATCTCCGCAGCTGATGATTGTTTTCTGTGTCTCCCGCAGCGGGACTCTTTGACTTTTTCGCAGCAGCGGCTTTTCCCACGCAGCCTGGATCGCTACGATCATGCCGGCCATGTTATATCCGCTCCAAAACAGATTCAGCAAAAAACCAAACAGCTGGGTCTGATCATGGAGCACTCTTCCCAGTGAAACGATCCAGCCGACGATTGTCAATACCAGCAGCAGGATATGAACAAATGCAAATTTATACTGAAAGATCCTTTCCTCATGCAGTGTTTCCTTGGAAGTCACTTTGAAAGATGTTTTGCATCGGAAAAGTTCTTTGCAGACCGAAACCGAAAGAAAAGGCGCCATGACCATTTCATAATAATGTCCCCATCGGCTGCTTCTGGTATGCGGTGTCATCACCCGGGAGATCATTTTCTGTGCCAGCAGATAGGGAACATAAAAACATGCTATTTCGATCAAAGTGGAGTCCAGTGCCATCATCCCGAATAAAAGATAAAGGATCGGACAAAGGATAAAGACCATTTTCTGAAGATTACAGAACCAGTACAGCACCCCGTCAAAATAAGCTATTTTCTGAGCAAAACTAAGTCCTTCGGTAAACAGGGGATTATAATGACGAAGTACCTGCAGATTGCCCCGGCACCAGCGGTCTCTTTGTTTGATCAGCTCGGGCAGGGTGGATGCGGACAGGCCGTACACAAGTTCTTCGTTGATCAGCAGCGAACGATAGCCTCTTGCCTGCAAGACCATGCCGACCGCCATATCTTCGGTGATGGAACAAGTCGGATAGCCGTTGATTTCCATGATGCAGCTGCGCCGGAACAGCGCATTTGTCCCGACATGGAGCACGGCATTTTTGGTAGCCCTGGCACTTTGAATATCACGCATGAAAAAGTCCTGTTCATTTGGAATTTTCTTATCAAGGTGATACTGGTAAACATCCTGATTGTAATAGACCTGCGGTGTCTGTACGAATGCCATCTGTTCATCTTCAAAGTAGCCGACAGTCCGTTGCAGAAACTGCGGTTTAACGATCATATCCGCGTCCAGCACGGCAAACAGATCCCCCTGAATGATGGTCAGTGCATGATTGATATTGCCGGCTTTGGCATGTTCATTGCCTTCTCTGCTCACATAGCGGACATTAAACTTCCGACACAGCTTCCTCAACTCGTCCCGATGACCGTCATCGCATACATATACACAGAAGCGATCATTTGGATAATGCAGATTGACAGCCGCTGCGATCGTCATTTCCAGCAAATATAAGGGCTCATTGTAAGTTACGATCAACACATCCACAAACGGAAGGCTTTTGTCCTGATATACTTCCAGGCTTTTTTTCACAGGGCGATAAGTCCCGGTAAAAAGATACTGAAAGGTAAGAAAGGTCAGCAAAGAAAGACATTCCGCAGCCAGCAGGATCACTCCTGCCGCAAAAGACAGCCACCCCTTCTGCAGCGGAACTGCCGTTACTCTCCAAAACGTATAAGCAAACGTGATGACCCAGCCCGACAACAAAATAAAATAAATCGCGCTTTTGCTTTTTTTCTTTGGCAGGCAGGCAAAAAACATGATCAGTCCCAGTATCGGAATAATAATTTTCATCTCATTTGTCCTCCTTTTTTTCGATATCCAGACGAAGGATCTCACGCCGGGAACACTCTTTCCGGCAATAACGGCAGGTGCTTACCATACAGCGGGTTCCGTCCGGATTGATATAGTATCGGTTCTTGCCAAGACGCTTGGCTATATACAGTGCACTGTCCGCCCCTTCATAGAGGCTTTCATAGGCAGAAATTCCCTTTTCTTTTGCAATGCGGCAGGCGCCGATGCTGACCGAAAGACGATACTGCGCATACGGAGAAAACACAGCTTGCATCTTTGCCATCAAATGATCCAGTTTTGCCTTCAGGACAGCATCATGCAGATCCTTCGGCAGAAAGACGACAAACTCATCCCCGCCCAGACGACCGATCAGATCACTGCTTCGAAACTCTGTTTTCAGACAATCTGCAAACAGACAGAGAACATGATCTCCCTGCGGATGGCCAAGATGATCGTTGACGGCTTTAAAATGGTCCAGATCCAGCAGCAGCATGACTCCTTTTTCTTCCCTGTCCAAAAGCTTTTCTGTTTCCGCTTTGAAACTGCTTCTGCTCAAAAGTTTGGTCAGATCGTCCCGATGATGCTTTTTCTTCTCATTTTCCAAAGAGAGTGCCAGCTGCTTTTTAGCCGTCTCTTCTCTCGTCTGATCAATGATGACCCCGATCAGATCATCATCCACCTCATACGTATGAACAGCAAGATATTTTCCCTGATACAGTATGACGCCGTTTTCTTTTCTCGCTGCGGCCAACTCTTTCAGAAAGGAACGAAACTGCTGCGGATGAGATAGAAAATAGGCCTGATCATCCTGCGGAATGTTTAAAATGCTCCACAAAGTTTCCGAATAAAAACTGCCGCCCTCCAGTTCAAGACATTCAAAGGCTGCCAGATACGGTGAAATCGAACCAAACAGATGATTCATCCGCTTGTCTTTATGAATAAAACTCTGTCGAAAGGCATCGATTGCCAGTATCGTCGGCTGCAGTTCTTTGAGACGGCAGGCATCAAAGGTCACGCTGTAATCTCCTTCCATGATCATATTGATCTTACCGTTGATTTTTTTGAGATCATCGAACAGATTTTTCTTCAGCAGCAGATAAAGACAAAAGATCACTGACAGGCAAAGGATCACAAGCAGGAAAATCACTTTGATCATCTGATTCAACACCTGCTCTCCTACTCTCCCTATATCACGAACGGCTGCCAGATACATTGTTTCATAAGAAGTAATTTTCATAAGGCAGGATGACTCTTTGGTCTCCGTGATGAACCAGCCCCTGTCTGCATGTTTTTCAACAAAAGCAAGTCGCTGCTCATCACTCAATGCTTTCTTCAGCTCGACCTCCTCTGTGTTATTCTCTGTCATTCCCAGTATTTTGCCGTTTTCCTTATGGACAGCCGCAATAATGGTATGAAAATCCGTAGATGCATTGGCAAGGACGCTGGCCGCCTGCTCCTCCAAATCAGAAACCCCCGTTTTATCTCTGCCGATTTCAATATATATCGTATCAAACAGAGCATGTTCCACTTGTTTCCTGATTATGAGCGTACTTTCTTCCGCCGTGATCGAAAATGCCTTATCACTTTCCTCCATGGTCTGATATACGTGCCCTTGTTTGTTTGAGATACTGCTGAATATCACTTGGTTGTTTTCATCCAGCAGCGAAATTTCCTTTGCCTCGATCAGCTCACTGAGCCATGACAGCAGCTGCGGAATATTCTCATCGTTTTTCCCCAGCAAGACAGCGACCTGCTGCAGGCGCTGATCTAATTTCGCTTCCTGATCGGCCTTGCGGATTTGTTCCTGATGCCTTTCTTTTTTCAAATTTTCCTCAACATTCGCCAACACTTCGGAAAGGTCTTCCGCATTTCTTTCGATTGAACTGTGATAGGTCTCATATCCTAAAAAAACAAGCAGTGACAGCATTGCGGCCGAAAGGATCAAAGCAGTCTTGAAATAGATCCATTTCATGGCTGTTCTCCTGAAACGTTTCGCTGCGCCCGGATCTTTTGCATATATTCATCCGCACACAGGGCCCGGCTGTAATAATACCCCTGTGCAAAACAACAGCCGTTTTCCAGCAAAAACGTACGCTGCTGTTCATTTTCCACACCTTCCGCAACAAGCTGAAGCCGCAGCCGTCTTGCCAGATCGATCGTTGCCTGAATAACAGACTCCATTTTTTGATTGCCGATGCCGCTCACAAATGAACGATCCAGCTTAATGACATCAAAATCAATATTGGCTAACGACTGCAGACTGGAGATGCCGGTCCCATAATCATCCATATCCACCCTGCAGCCAATGGCATGCAGCTGTTCGACCAGACTTTTCATTGGCTTGATTTCATCATAAAAAGCACTCTCCGTTATTTCAAATGCCAGCTTGGAAGGATCGATGCGGTATTCCTTTATCAGCTGTCTTAGTTTTTGTATGATTCTTTGATCGTGAAGATGCAGACGGGAAAGGTTAATGGAGACCGGCAGGATTTCAAGAGAGCTGTGCATCATCTTCTGCAGATCGCGACAGACAATTTCCAATACCTGCTCATCCAGATCGATTATTTTCCCGTATTCTTCCATGCAGGGAATGAAATCCTGCGGTGAAATAAAGCCCTGAACAGGATGCGGCCAGCGGACAAGTGCTTCGCTGCCTATCATGACATTGTTCCTCATGTCAAATTTCGGCTGGTAATATACGATAAATTCATGCTTTTCCAATGCCGCATCGCACATCGACTCCATCTGTATGCGCTGCAGGCTTTGTTCCTTCATCTGTTTATCGAAAAAAGCATATTTTTTACCGGCATGATTCTTCACCGTATATTTGGCAATCGACGCATTGACAAGCACGGTATGAAGATCTTTTCCTTCACAAAACATACAGATCCCCATTGAAAGAGAGAACGGAACACAGCTGCCTTTTTTCACATCCTTATCGATGCGGGATAATACAGCGCTCAGTTTCGATTCCACCACCGTTTCATCATCTGTCCGCAGTGCCGCAACAAAATGATCCCCGTGACTTCGGTATAATAAAATATCTTTGATTTCCTCTGCCATGATCCGGTCAATATAGCGAAGCAGCCAGTCTCCCCGTTTGGTTCCATACAATAGATTCAGTGACTTGAATCGATCGATATCAAAAACAATAAAGCAGTATTGATTTTGTTCTTCTGCGGGCAGAGTCTGAAAATACATTCTGAAATAATTAAAATTTTTCTTTTGCAGCAGATCATCGACAAAGACAATCGTATTGATTTTTTTATGATAATGACGATAAAGAAGCAGACTGCATAAAATGATCATTGACAAAAGCATCCCCAGACCGCCAATGATCCACAGGATGTCACGTTCCAGCTGATCGACCCTGGCGAATGCCGATTCTTTATCGACATAAGTGAGCAGATGCCAGTTTTCAATGCCGATGTCTGCCAAATGAGCCAGATATTCTTTGCCCTGATAATGAAAAGTTAAAAACTCTTTCTCTGTCAGGAGTGCCTGATTGGCGCCGGCATTTTTCTGCATTTCCTCCAGCAGATCATCCAGCCGGTTGACTTCTCCGTCGCTGAGGGTAATGACAGAATTTTCCTCACTGTCCACGACCATGCTGTTTCCGGCACCGTGAAAAGACGATACATTCAATAGGTCATAAAAATGACTGGCCTCATAGGTAGCACTCAATACAAAACGCACAGTTCCCTCAGGACCATAAACCGGTGCTGTGATGATATTCAGCATCTGCTCCTCATCGGAAACCGAAGGATAACTCTTTGTGATCATGGAAGCACCCTTAAACCCCTCTTTATAATATTCCATATCACTGACATCCAACTGTTCCCCTTCAATCGTTTCACACAGACCGGATGCATCAATCACCCCCATAGTGTAAAACTGATAATATTTCGCATAGCTCTCCATCCGTCTTAAAATCTCTTCCCTGGATATCGCGTTCCCTCTCGAAATATCATCTGCCAAAGTCTGCAGAACACTTTGTCTCGACAAAAGTTCATTATGCACGATTTTTGCATTCTGCTCGCTCATTTCTGCCACATCGTCGCGAATGGATTGTTCAAAAGCATGCATGACCTTTGTTTCCAGCAAATGGAAACTGATCGTTCCTAACAAAAAAATGCCTGCTGCGCCGGACAGCAGTGCGTTTCTCGTTGTACGCTTCATATCAAAATAATTGTGTATCGTATGCCTCATCATTTTCTCCTCATCCTTGAATTTCAACGCGATTATACCAACAGGAAATCATTTTGTCATTGAGGAAAGGACAAAACAAAGATGTAATTATTGGAAGCAAAAAAGTCAGGTATCCTGCTCGTGATGTCCTGACCGTTTTTTTATTCTTTCAATATTTTGCTTCTCGAAATCGTAACGACTTTCCACGGGATCGACTGTTTGCTGATACGCAGTGCTTTTTCAAGCGAAGTCGTCACTTCGCTGCAACAAAGCACTTCCATTACCGCAACAGTCACGCTTCGAATCGCATGCAGAGAAAAGATCTCTGCATGTTGGGTACTGGTATCGCCCTGATCCAGTTTCGGACAGCCGATCAGCGTAATCATCCTCTGCATCAGATCCTGATGAAAACGGGAATAGGCAACTGCTGTCCAGAAATCAAAAAACCTTTTTCTGAATATAAAAAGGTAAACATAAAGCGCAGTGCTTTTCCAAAAATAAATTTCACCTGCTGCAGACCGCCTAAGCAAAGCCGCATAAAAAAAGAAGCGCCAAACTTCTGTTTTTTTGTCCCATGTTCCTGTTTTTCTACCAGTTTATTCCCGAAATGCTCCCGCTCATAAACGATACAGCGCATCGGCTGCTTTTGCTGCCTGCGGTGAATGCGTTACGATGATTACACATCGATTCTCCTTATGAGCCAGATCCAGGAAAATATCCATGATTTCTTTCTGGGTCTCCTGATCCAGATTTCCCGTCGGCTCATCCGCAAGAATGATCTTCGGATCATAGGACAAGGCCCGTGCAATTGCCACGCGCTGCTGCTGGCCGCCTGACAGCTTTAATATCCTGCGATTTGCCTCTTCTTCATCCAGCGCCACTTTTTTCAGCAGATCCATCGCATATTGTTTTTTATCGTCGTAATGTGCTTTTGCTATATCCATGGACAGCAGGACATTTTCCAGGGCCGTATATTTCGGCAGAAGATTAAAACTCTGGAAAATGACACCGATATCGTGACTGCGATAATGATAACGGTCCAGATTGGCAATATTCTCTCCTCTCATCAAGACCTCTCCCTTCTCGGGAACAGCCAGTCCCGACAGCAGTGACAACAACGTGGTTTTTCCCGCTCCGGAACGACCGACAATGGCATACAGCTTTCCTTCCTCAAATGAATAAGAAAGATCATTCAGCACTCTGCGGCTGTCCTTGGAATAACGAAACGATACATTTTTCAGTTCCAGTACTGGTTCCATCTTTATCCCTCCTAATCCCGCTCGCTCAATATCCTTAACGGATCATAACGCAAAATGGAAATCACAGCACTCAGTGACGAAACGGCTGCCAACAATAAACCGATAGCAAACAGTTTCAGCAATACGATGAGATTTACCGCAAAAGATACCGAATCAATATATGAAACAACTTGATTGCCAAATCCGTCCTGTGCCTTCGGCATAGACGGCGGGGTCTCCCCTTCTTCCATCTGCGCCTGTCCAAAATTTTCTCCGGACGCACGCCCGAAACGATCATTTTGCGCCATGGCCGACTGTGTGCTGGTTTCGATCTGCTGAGAAAGCAGTGCATTGGTCATCGGTACGGATGCCGCCGCACCAATGCCCGCTCCGAGGAAAAGAGCACAGAATGTAATGCACAGCAGTTCGCACAGAAACTGCAGCTATATCTTGCCCGGTTTTATTCCGATGGCGGAAAGAACGCCGATCTCATATTTTCTTTCCCGGATATTGAAGATGTTCAAAACTGCAAGGATGATGCCTCCTATGATCAGGATCAAAATCAAAAATATGCCTGCATAGCCGCTTAAACTCTGCAACGGCTGGATGCTTTGTTCAAACGACATCAGATCAGTGGAAGTAATCATATACTGATCGGAAAGCCCCATTTCTTTGACCTGCTGCTGAAATGCTTCGTAATCATCTTTGTCGGCAAAAACATATGTTCCATTTAACATGCCGTGCACCGCATTGTCTCCTGCAGTCTGTGAAGCTGAAATAACAGACTGCAGCGTCTGCGCACTGACGCAAATCCGGTTCGCTGCATCCGCGGCTGGAGACATTCTTTCCATCATGGAAAACGATGAACCTGATTTCGCTTTATTTTGGTAGATTCCGCTGATCGTCAGTTCATAAGTTTCCTCTTCATCGTTCGGATTAGAAAGTGTGATGACATCACCGATCTCGAGATCATTGTAAAGGGCAAGTTCTTCATTGACGATGCAGGTCTGATCCGCACTTCCCTGTTCAAAAACCGATCCTTTTGTAATGGATGAATTACCGCTAGTAAAATCAGTCATTGCCTCGTCGCTGCTATAGCCGACTATCGTAAAGTCTCCCGCCGAAGCCATGGCATTATCCGGCCTTCCCTCGTTTGATGGAAAATCGTTTTGATCTGTCTGTGTCTGTGACGTATCCACCGGATCGATCGATGCCGCATTCATGGATGCGGAATATGTGTAATAAAAACTTTTTACACTGTCTGCCTGCGCATATGTTTCCAGTTCCTCCAGCGACAGTTCCTGCATGCTTCCTAAGGCCTGATCCATCTCTTCCCGATTTTCCATGCTGCCCATCACGGACTGTCTGTCAAACTGGATCGATGCCGTTATTTCCAGATCAGACAAAGCTTCCTTTTTTGCTGTCTTTGCCGCCTCCCGTATGGAAAGCGCAAGGCAGGAAGCAAGTGCAATGACAAAGATGATGATCCCGGTCAAAATGCTCAGTCCTTTGGAACGCGCAATGCTTCGCAGCGCATTTCTCACTATATACATAAAATTCCCCCTATTGTCTGGTAAGAAATTTTAAAACATGAATGTGTCAATCATTTGATCAAATCATGAAAAAAAGCTGTGAAACGCACCATTTCCGTACGCTTCACAGCTCTATCTTACATTTACATCCGTGAGATCTTCATGAACCTCATCAGCCACACGACAGATTTCCGCATAATCCGGTGAATGCCGGTCTGCGATCGCTATTACATAGCAGCTGGCTTCTTTTGCCGACTTCATGGAATAAAGAGAATCTTCCAGCATGATACACTCATTCGGTGCAAGGCCCAAACGCCGTATTGCTTCCTGCGCCATCTGCGGTGTACGCTTTGTCAGACCGCTTTCTTCGCTGGAAAGAATAAACTCCATTGCATCCAGCATGCCAAGACGTTTTAAAACCGCCTGTGTCAAAGGAACATCATTAGCCGTAACCACACACATCCGCTTTCCGCTCCGACGACATTTTTCCACAAAGGCAAAGGCACCGTTCACCTCTTTTACCTCATGTTCATACTGATATCTTACATCCTGGATCACCATGTCATAGAGCTGCTCGGCACTCAGATCCAGTTCAAAACGCTGAACGATAGCCTCCAATACTTCACTGAATTTCATTGCGGAAAAAACATCGCGTGCTTCCTGCAGGTCCATCGTTAAATGCAGACGCTCAAACAGTCGAATGACTGCATCCTCCCAGACATGCATGGATTGAATCAGCGTTCCGTCCAAGTCAAACAAATATCCCTTCATAATACCTTATCTCTTTTCTTAGCTGTCATTTCCTCAACGTGCAGACAATAGACACGTGTGACCTCTATCATTTTTTCATCATATTCCACAACATCCCGCGGATAGTAATGTTTCATCAACAGATCCAGGGCATGTTTTTTATTTTCTGTTTTTATCTCCTTCACCGTACCGATGCCGGAAACACTCTCATAATTCATCGTGCACTGCTTTTTATTTTTATCATAAACAAGCTGTTCCCCGTGATTGGCAAAAAAACGCACACGCGGATCACGGCTGAGCAGATCAACCTTCTTGCCCTGCCCGGCACAATGGAAATAAAGGAGAACCTTTCCATCACAGACTTCCATTCCGTAACTGACTGCCACCAGATAAGGAATTCCCTGATCGGCATCATTCATGGCAAGATACAGAGTAGAAGAATTCTCCAGCACAGCTATTTTTTTGTTTTCGTCCGTTATCTCACGATCACTTCTGCGCATGGTATCACTCCAAATAAAAATGGCGCGCCCGACAGGGATCGAACCTGCAACCTTCAGAATCGGAATCTGACACTCTATCCAATTGAGCTACGGGCACACTCAAAACGATAATATTATAGCTCATTTAAACTTGAAATGCCACCATTTTTTATCTTTTCCCATTCGCCTCTTTCTGACAAAAAAATGCCTTTCTTGCTTTTTCCAAAAAAAAGACCGAATCGGATCGATTCAGCCTTTTTCTCTTATTTGTCTTCTATGCTTTTTTTCTGCGCATGACAAGAACTGCTCCTGCGGCAGAAAGCAGAGTTCCCATCAGCAATAAGGATGCCGATGCATTTGCTGTTCCGGTATTTGGATTTTCCGCTTTATCTTCATCCGGTCTTGCTTCTTCATCCGGTTTTGTTGCTGTATTTTTCAATTCCAGAGCAGCTACTGCCTGCTTCAAATTTTCTTCCGCAGCCGCCACAGCCTCATCGCTTGCGCCCTGATCTGCGCTAACAGCTTTGGCTTCTTCTAACGCGCTCTCCACTTGCTTCCAGCTGTCCATCGTATACTTGGAAGCATCCAGTTTTTCAACTTCTGCAATGGCTGCATCGAGATCCGTTTTATCGGCTGTATCCAACGTGATCTCACCTGCCTGCGGGAGCACCGTGTTCGCTGTATCAATGACACCGTCATTGCTCATTCCGCCCGGCGCCATGCTGTTGGCCATTTGTCTTTTCACAAATTCTTCGTAGTCGGACTGGGATCCCTGTTCTACATCATAACCGATACCGTCATCATACAAAGGATCCTGAATGGAATCCGTATTTACGCGCCACGAACGTTCTGCTGTAACCTTGATCTTGTCGTATACATCTTTGATGATGCTCTGATCACTGACACTGTCATTTGCATTATCTGCCCAGATTGCATAAGAAGCACCGAGCACTTTTCCGCTCAATTCGCCCTGTGTCGGATATACAAATTCACCGTTAATGAATGACATCTGCTGTTTTACACCCATTTTAGAAAATTTTCCAGGATTCCAGCCTTTGTTGTGCTGAGCAATTTCATCATCCTTATTATGCGTTTCACGCACATAAGTACCATCATAGATGTTGTTTGCCGAGCATACAAATGATCCGTTGCCGTAAGCATAATACATATAGTCTGCTGCAAAGTTGACCAGATCATGACCGCTCTTCAGCAGTTCCAGAACATTGGCATTTGCCGTACCCGGTTCCCAATACAGCACCTGAATATCCGTGTCGATCAGATCAGCATCTCCTGCCTTGATACCGTCATTAAACATGCGCACCTGATACCCCATCTCTTTCAGCATTGCATTCAGATCAGATGTATAGTCGATGTAAGTCTGTGATTTGGTATCATATCCGGTTGCTTCATCCGCAGAAATATTGAAGAAAGTACATCCTCTGCTGCGGAAATATTCGGCATATTTTTCCACCAGGTTCATCACAAAAGACCTTGCCTCCGGATCATCCAGATTGATCGTGCTCGCTGATTTCTGATATTGCGGATAAGATGCCAGGATTGTATCCATATGACCCGGTGAATTCAAAGTAGGGATCACTGTTACGCCATAGAGATCGGCCAAAGCAAGGATCTCGTCCATATCGCTTTCCCTCAGCGTCTTCTGTGACACGATCTTGCTGAGATCATCGCTCTTGGCACCGTCTGCCCATGTCAGGTTCATGTCATCAAGGGCAAAGCGGAAACCTTTATTATTCGAAAAATCAAGATACAGCACATTCATCTTGTTCCAGGACATATCCTTGATCATGGCCTTGATCGTATCCGCTTCATAAAATTTGCGTCCGCAGTCCAGGAAGACGCTTCGTTCCTTTACATCCGGATAATCTTTTATGCTTCCGCATTCCAGCACGCCGTTATTCTGCATCAAAGTATTCATCGCATACTTAATGCCCAGGGCACCTTCCGCCGTAATCGTTACATTATCCTCAGTTATTTCCATTTCATATGCCTGTAAAGGGTCGGCGCCGTCATTTTCGACATCGCCGAGACGAATGACGATGTCTTTAGAACGTACACGGCTTGCGGAACCATATACAATATCCATGACTTCTCCGGAACCGATTTCCTTCGCGGCACTTTCTCCCGCTACCAGTTTCAGCGTATCAGCGATCTCTCCTGTCGGCATCGTATCACTGACAAAGTAAAGCCGGCTCTGATCGGAAACGGCAAAGCTTCCCGAGGTTTTCTCATAGTTTTTCACGCTTGGCATCGAAGCTGCTGCGCTTTCCGCATGCACGGCCGTGGAAAAACCGGACAGAAAAGTTGCGCCCGCCACAAAAGCAGCCAGCAGTTTCTTTCCTTTTGATGCAATTGTTTTCTGTTTCAAACTGATTCTCCTCCCTATCTCAATCAAGTGATTGAATATTTCCAAACATACTATAACGTACACCTATACGCAGGTCAAGCGCTTTCAAACATCCGAATAAACTTTATTTTTCTTAAAAAAAAGATCCTTACGGATCTTTTAAAGCAAGATGATATTATGACGGCGGCATTTTTCCACCATCGGCGTCGGCCAGGCTCCGGCCTGGACTTCTCCGATATGCGCTTTATTCAACAACAGCAGACAAATACGGGACTGTCCGATTCCACCGCCCATCGTCAAAGGCAGATCTCCGGCCAGCAGCGCTTTATGAAAGGGCAGCGCAATGCGGTCCATGCAGTTGCTTTTTTCAAGCTGTGACAACAGGGACATGGAATCTACGCGGATCCCCATGCTGGAAATTTCCACTGCCTGATCAATGATCGGATAGTAAATCAGGATATCACAGTTTAATGACCAGTCATCATAGTCCGGCGCACGGCCGTCATGCGCAATGCCGCTTTTCAGCTTATCACCGATCTGCATAATGCAGGCCGTACGGTGTGCTTTGGTAAATTCGTATTCTCTTTCCTTTGGTGTCAACAGCGGATAAAGATCTTCAAGTTCCTGTGATGTAATAAAGGAAACTTCTTCATGAATAAACGGTTCCAGGTTTTCAAACACACTGCATAACTGCTGCTGCGTTTCCGTCAAAGCACGCATGATTTTTTTCACTGTCTCTTTCAAATGATCCAGTGTACGGTTCTCTTCGCTGATAATTTTTTCCCAGTCCCACTGATCCACATAAACGGAATGCAGGTTATCCACTTCTTCATCACGGCGGATGGCATTCATATCTGTATAAATGCCCTTATTCACTTCAAAGCCATACCGTTTCAAAGCCATTCGCTTCCATTTTGCCAGTGAATGAACGATTTCCACATCACCTTCGATATTACGGATGTCAAAAGTGACCGGTCTTTCCACCCCGTTCAGATTATCATTCAGTCCGCTGTCTTTTCTGACAAACAGCGGTGCCGATACACGCATTAAATTTAAATGATAGGCCAGTCTGCGCTCAAAGAGATCCTTTACATTTTTAATGGCGATCTCCGTTGCGACATAATCCAGCCTGTTTTCATAGTTCTCCGGAAGAATCAGTTTTCCTTCACTCATGTTCGCGTTCCCCCCCTGTATAAAACTATGTTTTAATTATAAGCGAAAATGTTTTTCATAACAAGAAAAAAGTTCCATTTATCTGAAAACTTTTCAAAAACAAAAGAGTACCTACATACTCTCTTGTTGCTTTATTTATCAGTGACAAACCGCTTTGACCAATGCCCTTACTTTTTCTGCATCGACCACATCATAATCCGATTCATGTTCTTTGCTCAGATAAGCATATGAAACATTTCCTCTTGCTGTCGTAGGATCTTGAAGGAAGCTTTTACAGGAGGAATGCACCTGACTGATCCCGGTTTCCTTTATCAGTGTCTCTGCATTTTCAGCATTGACGCCGCTGCCGGCCAGGATCTCTATTTGAGAACCGTAACGCTGCTGCAGCTCTTTTATCAGCAATGTTCCTTCAATGGCCTTCGACTGCATCCCGCTGGTCAGCACCCGGTCTGCACCGCAGACAATTAGCGTTTCCATAGCCTGATAAGGATCAGCGGTTACATCAAAGGCACGGTGGAAAACTGCCTCTTTGCCGAAAGAGTGAATGAGATCGATCATCTGCTTCGTATCCTTTTCCTTTACGGCTCCCGCTTCGTCGAGGAAGCCGAAAGCTATCCCGTCGGCCCCGTTTTCCAATAAAAGACGTGCTTCCTCCATCATGACAGCTGTATCCTTTTCGTCATAGCAAAATCCGGCAGCCCGCGGTCGCACCATACAGATGACACGCAGCGCTGTTTCTTTTTTCACTCTGCGAAGCATCACGACACTTGGTGTCAGTCCGCCCACGCTCAAAGCGCTGTTCAGTTCTACCCGTGTTGCACCGCCTTTTTCAGCCGCCAGACAGTCCTGGTAACTGCCGGCACATATTTCAACTGTTCTGCTCGTTTCTTTCATCATTTTCGAAATCTTTACCCTTTCCTCAATTTCACTCTGTATGATTTCTGATCCATTCTTCAGAGGCTTCTTCCAGATGATAAGAACCTGCCGGATCTTTCTTCAACAGATACACTGTCGGCTGTTCGCCTTCCAATGCCGTTACAAACGAGAAACATTCGATGTTTGTCGCTGCCCCCCATTCTCCTTTATTATTCATGGCAATGACAGAAATATCCCTTGCTCTTCCTTGGCGTGCCTTCAGCTGCGCATCCAAAGCCGTGACTGCCAGATCACAGGCTTCCTGCGGTGTTTTCCCCTCTTTCATGAGACGTACGATTTCATAAGACAGACATCCTTTCATGATATCTTCTCCAAGGCCGGTGGCTGTTGCCCCTCCGGCTTCAGAATCGACATAGTATCCGCATCCGGGCAGCGGTGAATCACCGACACGCCCGGGATGCTTCATGAACAATCCGCTCGTGCTTGTGGCGGCTGTCATATCATGGTTCGAATCGATACATACCATACCTACCGTATCATGTCCGCCATACGCACTTAATTCCGCTGTCGAATGTTTTTTCAGATATTCGCGATACTCTTCTTCGGCTTGTTTTGTCAGCATGTTCCTGCGTTGAAAGCCATGATGATGCGCATATTTCTCAGCTCCTGCCCCGACCAGAAAATTGTTGACCGGCTCCTTCGATAGTGAACGCGCGATCTTGATCGGATTGGCAAAATCCTTAATTGCGCCCACACCTCCGGTATCCATCGTCGTACCGTTCATGAAAGCCGCATCAAGTTCCACTTCCATCTCCTTATTCGGAAGGCCGCCGTATCCGACGCTTTTATAAAATTCAAAATCTTCCACAGCACAGACGGCGCGTTCGATCGCATCGCCTGCGTTGTTTCCGTTTTCAAGCATCTTCTGTGCTTCTGCAACACCTTCCAACGCCATTCTCCAGGTTGCTATGATTCCATACATTGTCTTTCCTCCATACTGTTTTTGATATGATTTCCCTTATTCCACCGATTTCAGTGATTCCACCATCTGCACTTTCTTCAGCTTGCGATACATGAAGAGATCAACGATGCCGCCAAACACAAGTGTGATGACAAAAGAAATCACATAAGAAAGGGCATCGATATTGCGACCGAACATAACACTTTCCATCTCCGCAAGGCTCATGATGAGACGATGCAGACCAATGCCCAGCAACAGACCGGCCAGTGCTCCGATGATCGTCAGGAAGATCGTTTCTCTGAACACATAGGAGCTGACTTCCTTGTCATAGAAGCCCAGCACTTTGATCGTGGCGATTTCCCTCACTCGTTCGGAGATGTTGACATTCGTCAGATTATAAAGCACCACGAAGGCAAGCAGTCCCGCGGAAATAACGAGTACGACAACGATAAAGTTCAAAGACGAAATAGTATCTTCAAAACTTGAAGCCAGTCCTGAATAGAAGGAAACAGAAGTAACGATGTCCTCTCCCATCAGTTCTTCGCCAAGTTCATTTTCAAAATCACTGTCTGTCGAGACTGTCTTCACAAGGACAGTCGTATCGTTTTGACGCTCTTTGAACACTTCCTTAAAGTAGGAAGGAGACATATACAGATAATGACCGACATAATTTTCAACGACATCGGCAATTTTGATTTCTCTCTGGAAGCCGTCACCGTCCGTGACTGTGATGACATCACCTGCACCCAGTCCCAGATTCATAGCCAGTTTTTCACTGATCAAAGCACCGTCATCTTTTAACGCAATCGTGTCTGATTCACCGCGATGGCGCAGTGTCGTGAAATCGGCGAACTCATTGACATCGTTTGGCACGACAACCGTTACTGAACTGTCTTCTCCGTTGTTGTCCACCGTCACTGCCAGCTGTTCGACACCAATCACTTCTTCAAAACGGTCATCATTTTTCAGCTGATTCATGAAATCGTCTTTTTCCAGCATCGTCGCATCATTCTTAAAGCTGATCGATGCATCGTAATTCAGGATTTCATCATACTGCTTCGATACGATATCCGAAATACTGTCCTGAATACCGAAGCCGGCCACCAGCAGCGCACTGCATCCGGCAATCCCGATCACGGTCATGAAGAAACGTTTTTTATAACGGAAAATATTGCGTGCCGTGACCTTCCATGTGAAGGAAAATTTCGACCACAGAGACGGAAAACGTTCCAGCAGGATCTTCTTTCCCACCTTCGGCGTCTTCGGACGCATCAGCTGGCTCGGCACTTCCATCAGCTCTTTATAGACAGCCGCAAATGCCGCTGCCATCGTGACTCCGATCACAAGTCCGCTGGCGCTCAGCATCAATCCCGGCTGGAAAACAAACTTAAGTTCAGGCAGATTATACATCAGATTCCATGCGCTGAAAATAACAGTCGGGAAGATCCACATACCAAGCGAACAGCCGACAATCGACCCGGCAACTCCGGCGATAAAGGCATACATCAGGTATTTTAAGGCAATCGCGCCTTTGCTGTATCCCAGTGCCTTCATGGTACCGATGTTGCCCCGCTGTTCATCGACCATCCGTGTCATTGTGGTCAGGCATACAAGGGCCGCAACAAGGAAGAAGAAAACAGGAAACACTTTCGCAATGCCTTCCATGCGGTCGGCCACGCTTCCATAATCCATATAAGAATATTGCGATTCCCGGTCCAGTACATACCATTGCGGATCATCGATCGCATCGATCTGTTCTTTCGCCTTATCCAGACGCTCCTGCGCAAGTTCCAGCTGCGCTTCTCCAAGCGCCTTCTGTCTTGCCAGCTCTGTACGTCCCTGCGTCAGTTCATCCCAGCCTGCATCGATCTGTCCCTGTCCTGTATCGATCTGTTCATCCGCTGCCTGTTTGGCAGCCTGCAGCTCTTGGCGCTGCTCATCGATCATTGTCTGAAGCTCCTGCAGATAACTGTCTGTTTCATCCAGTTGTCTGCTCAGCGAATTCAGCTGATCCTGCAGCGTATCGATGGAAGTCTGCAGATACTGCTTTGTTGTCTCTGCACTTTCCTTTGCCTGTTCCCGTATTTCGATTTCCGCCTCGATAGCCGCCTTTTCATCTTCAGCTGCGGTTTCAAGTTCTTTTCGCAGCTCTTCTATTTTTTTATCATTCTCCGCAATGATCGCATCATACTCATCCTGCTGTTCTTTTAACTCCTCCAGCTGCGTGTTCAACTCATCAATTTCGCCCTGGATCCGCGAGACCGCCGCCTGCTGTTTTTCTTTCGCTGAATCAAGCAGGCTTTCCAGTGTCTTCAGCTGTGCTTCGCCGCTTTGTATCTCCTGCTGCGCATACAACTGTGAGGAATTCAGGGTTGCCTGTGAAATGATCAGTTCATTTTCTGCGGCATCCAGCTTTGCCTCTCCCTGCTTGATCTGCTCGTCAAACTCTTGTTTTGACTCCTCATACGCTTCGACACCTTTTTCATATTCGCTCGTTGCCTGTGCTTTGATCTCATCCAAACGCAGATCGGCACGCTCTAATCCCAATGTTTCCAAAGAACTTTTCACCGGATCTGTCACATCAAAATAAACATCATCATAGGAATTATACTGCTTAGCCCCGGAAACGGTAATATCCACTTCCGTATAATAATCCAAGGCAAAATCCTCATCAAGAACCGTGATAAACGCATCTATGCTTCCGCTTCCCACCGTAGTGCTCCCTTTTTCATAAGAGAGATAGATCGGTGTATACATAGATCCGACAATCGTAAACGTATCTGTATTCAGATAATCACTGATCGGATCATCGGTTCCCGTATCAAGCGTGATCGTATCCCCGATTTCCAGATCACTTTCAATTAGACGGGCATACTCCATCAGGCATTCACCGCTTTTTTGCGGCATTCTTCCTTCTACCAGCCTTACCTGATTAATGTAGTCAGGATCATCTTTGTCCGGATTCACCTGCGGCATCGTAAGTACTTTCAAGGTAATCTGCTTCGAGCCTTTTGTCGTTACGGCATCCATGGAGTATGTCGCATGAACCCCTTCCACTCCGTCAATCTGGCGAATTGCCTCCACATCTTCATCCGTAAATCCGACCGTGGAAAGCAATTGAATATCCTGCATATTATATTCATCGAAATAAGCATCAGCTGTATATTTCATGTCCGGAACGCTTGCCCTGACGCCGGCAAAAAAGGCAACGCCCAGTGCCACGATCAGCAGGATCGATAAAAAACGGCCGAGACTCTTGCGTATCTCACGCAGGATGTCTTTGATCAAAGCGGTATTCATCAGTATTCGATCCTTTCCACCGGCAAAGGATGTTCGTTGATTTCAATGCTTTCGATCAGTCCGTTACGCACTTTGATCACCTTGTCTCCCATCGCGGTTAGCGCAAGGTTATGTGTGATGACGATGACAGAAACACCGCGTTCGCGGCACGTATCCTGCAGCAGCTTCAAAATCTGCTTACCGGTCTGATAATCCAGGGCACCGGTCGGTTCGTCACACAACAGCAGTTTTGGATTTTTCGCCAGTGCACGGGCAATGGCAACACGCTGCTGCTCTCCGCCGGACAGCTGTGCCGGAAAATTCCGGGAACGTTCGCTCAGCCCGACCGCTTCGATCGTTTCATCGATATCCAGCGGATTCTTACAAATCTGGGTAGCCAGTTCCACATTCTCTTTGACTGTCAGATTCTGCACCAGGTTATAAAACTGAAATACAAAACCGATATCATAACGTCGATAGGTCGTCAGCTGCTTCGACGTATAATCACTGACACAGTTTCCATCTACAATGATCGTACCGCTGGTTGCCGTATCCATGCCGCCCAGGATATTCAAAATCGTACTTTTCCCGGCACCGCTCGCACCGGCAATGACGACAAACTCTCCCTTATCGATGGAAAAGTTGACACCGGCAAGTGCCTCAATGGAAACTTCACCCATCTTATATATTTTCTTCACATCACGAAATTCAATATATGCACCCATCAGGATCTCCTTTCCGACTGTGTCCGTCCAAAATAATCAACACGTTGTCTATTTATCTCTACTTGTATTATAATAATAACAGAAAGGGTTTTCAATCATCATATCCTTGCAGTCTGTAAAAAAATGAACACTTTAAAAAAATATGTTGATTGATCTCTTCGTTCATGAAAAGGAGGCGTCTCTATGAATCCTGCCGACAATCGAGTACGCATCACTAAAATGATGATTCGAAATGCACTGCTGCAGCTGTTAAAAGAGAAAACGCTGCAGACAATCACCGTCCGCGAACTTTGCCAGGTGGCCGATATCAACCGCGGTACCTTTTATACGCATTACCGCGATCTCTATGATCTGATGGAACAAATCGAAAATGAGCTGACAGAGGAATTTCAGCAGATGATGAAACCGCTGTTGCATGAAAATGCCAGTGTTAATCTGATCGACATGATCACCGGCATTTTTTCACTGATTCAGACAAATGCCGACCTCTGTCTGATAACGCTTGGTCCAAACGGTGACAAAAATTTTTTATACCGGCTGGTAGCGATCGGCAAACAGGCATGTATAGCCTCCTACCTCAGCTCTGACACCAACCTGGATCCTGAGACTGTCGACTATTTTTATACATTTATCAGCGCCGGATGCATCGCTATCCTGGAACAATGGCTGAAAGAGGGCATGCAGATGCCGGTTGCGGAGCTCGCGCGCATGGTCAAGGGCTTTATTGCCAACGGTGCTTCCAGTCCGAATTTGGAAAGAGAGGCGTCCTGCTTGTAATCTGCCACACCTTGGATATAATAAAGAAATACGAGGTTAAAACTATGAAAAAACTGACGATTGAAAACTGGCACGAGCTGCAGCCGTGGATCGATGCTGCCGCCTATGAAGACTGTAATGCCAACATCGTGACCATGCTGATGTGGCAGTTTCCTTATCCGTTTTATTTTGAAGTACATGACCATTTTGCCATTTCCTATTTTGTGATCAGTGAAACCGAAGAAAAATACTGGTATATGCCTTTCTGCAAAGAAGAAGACCGTCAGGAAGCGCTCGAAGCGATGCTTGCTTACGGTAAACAGCACGGCATTCCTCCGCGTATGACCAGTGTGTCAAAAGACTGGCGCAGCTGGCTGCAGGAACACTATCCGAATAATGTCCTGTTTTACAGAGAATGGGATGGAAAAGACTACATCTATGATCGAAAACAGCAGGAAACGCTGTCCGGGAAAAAGATGCAGAAACGGAGAAATCATTTCAACGCCTTCTTAAAACAGTATGAAGGCCGTTACGAATTTCATCGTCTTTCTCCATCCGATTTCGATGATGTCCTTGCTTTTCTCAAGCGCTGGCAAAACAGCAAGGAGGAGGCCTTCGGAATCAAGGAAGAGGAAGAAGGGATCCGCTTTCTGCTTTGTCATTTCGAAGAACTGGGACTGGAAGGCGGTGTCATCACGATTGACGGACAGCTGGAAGCTTTTTCCATCGTTTCGCCGCTGACGGATCAAATGCTGGACATTCATGTTGAGAAGGCAAACCGCGAACATCGCGGTCTCTATGTCGCCATCCTCAAACTGTATCTGGAAAGCGCAGATCCAAAATATACCATGATCAATCGGGAAGATGACATGGGACTGCCGGCATTGGCAAAAGCAAAGCATGACATGCATCCGATCCGCATTGCATTAAAATACAGTGTCCGTTTTGAACAATGGGAAATCCGTCATCCAAGGACAGAGGACATTCCCGCAGTGAAAAAGCTTTGGCTGTCTTCTTTTGAAGATGAGGATGAAGACAGCTGTGCCTTTTATTTCCGTCATCTGTTTCTTGTCGAGGACTGCCACATCATCGCATCAAAAGATGAACTGATCGCCATGTGCATGATCCCGCAGTGGAACGTGATGATACAGGGAAAGGAAACGGCTGTACGCTTTGTAGAAGGTGTCGCCGTCGATAAAAGATTTCGCCGCTGCGGCTATCTCAGCCTGCTCATGAAACATCTGGATGAGTGCTGTCCCGATGCGATCATGGCGCTGCAGGCGTATGACTGGGATCTGTATCGGCCTTACGGCTACGAGATCACGCATTACGGAAAACGCGTCGAGGTTGACCCGGACGCATACATCGAAAGCCGGGGACATCTTGAAGAAGCCGATGCATCCAGGACCCTGTCATTGTATCAGGAATGCATGAAGTCTCACGATGCCTACCGGATCCGCAACAGACAGTATTACGAAGATTTCTTTTTTCCTTATAAAAAATGCTGCGGCCTGCAGACATGGCTGTATGTGGAAGATCAGAAAGTGAAAGGCTTCCTTTCGCTGCACGAAGATGAAAGCCACTGTTTCGTCGATGAAATGCTCTATCATGACGAAGATGCTCTTGCCTCCATGCTGGCACTGCTTGCACGCAAAAACAAGAAGATCACGGTCATTACCGACCTCAACGCCACGATCAAGGGAAAAAGCGTGCAGATCCCGCTTCTGATGATGAAGCCGGCTTTGCCTTTCAAAAAAGAAAACTTTATCAGCGAATGCATCTAGCCGGAACTTTTCCGGCTTTTTATCTTACAGTTCCATCACGAAAGCCTGCTTTCTTTTATGCTATACTGTTTAAGAATGAGGTGAGACAATGCATATTTTACTGGTAGAAGATGATGCCGCCATCACAGCGGGACTGCAGTATTCACTAAGCCGGGAAGGCTATCAGGTCACTGCCGCAGACTGTGTGCAGGCAGCGCTGGAACAGCTGCAGCATGATACAGCTTTCCAGCTTGCCGTCATCGACCTGCGCCTGCCTGACGGAGACGGATTTACCGTTTGCGAAAAAGCAAAACAAAAGGATCTCCCTATCATATTTCTGACCGCAGATGATAATGAAATGTCGATCGTAAAGGGGCTGGACATGGGAGGTGACGACTATATCGTCAAACCGTTTCGGCTTCAGGAACTTCTCAGCCGTATCCGCAGCGTTCTGCGGCGTTATGAATGTTGTGTCAATAAAAGAAATCTGCAGATTCAGGATCTGACCATCGATCTGAAGCAGGCCAAGGTGTTTCGCGGGCAAGATGAAATTTATCTTTCCGCCATGGAATATCAGCTGCTTTTAATTTTTGCCCGCCATCCGGGACAGACCATCACAAGAACAAGGCTGATGGATCTGTTATGGGACAATAAAGGCTGTTACGTGGAAGACAATACCCTTTCCGTAACCATCCGCAGAATACGGGAAAAGATCGAGCATGACCCGCAGGACCCCAAAATACTGACAACCGTGCGCGGGCTGGGCTATCGAATGGAGAAGGCGCATGAATCCTAAAGATTTGAAATGCTGGCTGCTCTTCCTGTTTGTTTTTACTGTTGCTGGTTCGCTCATGCTGTGGCAGTTTTCCAGCGCTGCCGGCATCGTTTTTCTGCTTTCCACTCTGATATGGAATCTTTGCTTCGCCCTTTACCTTCTGGTTTTGGACAAACGCATCCGTTCACTGAGCAGACAGCTGATGAACGTTTACTCCAACGCGCATGCGATCGACATCCGGGATCAGCAGGAAGGAAGCTTCAGCATTCTGAAAAACGATATCTACAAAATCGTACGCACATTTTATGAACAGAAAGAGGAACTGGACAAAGAGCGAACGTTCCTTTCCAATCTTCTGGATGACATTTCACATCAGCTCAAGACCCCGCTGACTTCCATGCAGATGATGAGTGAACTGCTTGCTCAAAAGCTGCCTGACGAAAAGCGCAGGGAATTCAGCACGATCCTGCAGAATCAATTGACACGACTGCAGTGGCTGGTCACATCTTTGCTGAAACTGTCCCGTCTGGACGCCTGTACGATTCGCTTCGAAAAACAAACTTTCTGTCTTGAGGACCTGCTGCTGGATGCATTGGAACCAATCACTGCCGTGATCCAGAAAAAAAAGCTGAACATCGAAATGAGCGGCTGTTCAATCGATATGACCGCCGACTTCAACTGGACCAAGGAAGCGCTTCTCAATATGTTAAAAAACGCGGCCGAACATACCGCAGAAAACGGAACGATAAAAATCAGTGCACAGACCACAAAGCTGTTTACGATCCTGCAGATTGCTGACAACGGCGAAGGTATGAGCCTTAAAGATCAGGCGCATATCTTTGAGCGCTTCTACCGCGGACAAAACGCAGGCAGTGACTCGATCGGCATCGGAATGGCAATGACCAAAGCGATCCTGAATGCGCAAAATGCCGAGATCAGCGTTCAGAGCTCTCTGCACAGAGGTACTCGTTTCACCATACAGTTTCAGGCATCGGATCACTGATGCCTTTTTGATGACAAATGTGTCATTTTCATGTCATTTCCGTGTCATCACTCCCCTGTAAACTGGAAAGCGAACAAAAGGAGGCAATCATATGACGGAAACACTTCGTGTCGAACATTTATCAAAATATTACGGTGAAGGAGACAATCGGATCACTGCGCTCGATGACGTCAGTTTCTCTATTCATCAAGGAGAATTTGTGGCGGTAGTCGGACCAAGCGGTTCAGGAAAAAGTACGCTTCTTCACTTGCTGGGAGGTGTCGATCAGCCAAGTGAAGGCCGGGTCATCATTAACGGCAATGATATCAGTGCCATGAACGAATCTCAGCTGGCAATTTACCGCAGACGCCAGATCGGTCTGATCTATCAGTTTTATAATCTGATCCCGATCTTAAATGTAAAGGAAAACATCACGCTTCCCCTGGAGCTTGACGGCCGGCAGCCGGACCAGGAATATTTATCTTCGCTAGTGCATGCGCTCGGGCTGCAGGATCGGCTCAATCATCTGCCTAACCAGCTCTCCGGCGGTCAGCAGCAGCGCGTATCCATTGCCCGTTCGCTGATTGCCAAGCCTTCCATCGTACTGGCCGATGAACCGACCGGAAATCTGGATTCAAAAAACAGCGGCGAGATCATGACCTTGTTTCATCAGTTTCACCGGCAGTATCATCAGACATTGATCCTGATCACCCATGATCCGCATATTGCCCTTCAGGCAGACCGGATCCTGACGATCGAAGACGGCAAGATCATCAGTGATGAGGTGATCCGCAAATGAAACTTCTGACCAAAATGACACTGCGCTCTTTAAAAATGAACAAATGGCGCACTCTGGCCGTCCTGTTTTCGATCATGCTTTCCTGCGCCATGCTGGTCAGTGTATCGACGCTGGCTTCCAGTGCCATGAACGGATTAAAAGAAAGAGAAATTGCTGCTTCCGGCAACTGGCACACCATGTATAAAAACGTTGCGGGAAGCGATGTCGCTTTGATCCTCGATGATGAAGAAACGAAGAACGCGGCTGTTGCCCAGGGGATCGGTTATCTGCAATGTGAACAGATTTATCACAGCAGGCGCCCCTACCTTTATATCACAGCATTAAATGAAGAAGGTTTCAAGGTTCGCGACTATCAGCTGCTTTCAGGCCGTTTTCCCTCCAACAGCAAGGAAATCATGATCCCGAAATCGCTCAGCACGATCAAAGATTTTCCTTACCGAAACAACGACACCATCTCCGCTACACTAGGCAGCCGTATCTCCCTCAATGACCAAGAACCGCTGTATCAGAATTCCGCCTATTATGAAAAAGAAGAAACATTTCAGGCCCTGCATGAGGTATCCTATCAGATCACCGGTATCTATGATGATACCTTTAACAGCAATCAAAGCTCTGCCGGTTTTGACATCATCAGCGGCATGGATGCAGTGGCGCCACAGTCGACATATGATGTGTATGTGCAAAACAATAACGTGACCCACGCGCTCTATGACCATGCACAATCTTTAGGTGAGCAAATTTCCTGCAGCGAAGTCGCCTTTAACCGCTATCTGCTGCTGTATGAAGGTGTGGCTGCCGATACATCTCTGACCTTTATGATCAAGCTGCTGGGATCCATGATCAGCGCGATCATCGTCATCTGTTCGATCATTGTGATCCACAACTCATTTACCATCTCACTGAGTCAAAGAAGCCGTTACCTCGGCATGCTTGCCAGTGTCGGTGCTACCCGTGCCCAAAAGCGGAACAGCGTCTTTATGGAAGCTTTTTTCCTGGCTGTTCCTTCCATATTGATCGGAACATTATCCGCTCTTGGTGCCTGTGCTTTCATCATAAGGATGATTAATGACGCGATCGCGCAAAATATGGGAATACAGCTGGTCTTTTTCGTCGATCCGCATTGGCTTTTCCTGGCTGTCCTGTGTTCGCTGATCTCAGTCCTGATCAGTGCGTGGACACCTGCACGGCGTGCAGGCAGCATTCCGCCTATTTCCGCGATCAATCAAAATACAGACATCCTGATGCCTTCCCGCCGCGCCGTTGTCAGTCCTTTGATAAAAAGACTGTTCGGTTTTGAAGCGGTTCTTGCCCTCAAGAACCAGAAACGCTTCCCCTCCCGCTATCGTACCGTTCTGTATTCGCTGATCCTCTCTTTTGTGCTTTTCATCAGCATCTCATCCTTTTCTTCTTATTTGATGAAAAGTACCCAGATCATCGGCATGCACATGCCGTACAACGTTCAGGTCCAATACAGCAAAGACGAACAGACTCAACTGCAGGAAACCGAAGATCTGCTGACCCTAGAACATATGAATGAGACAACGCGCATCCAGGAAATTCCGCTGTCCATTAAGGACAACACTGTATTGACCGAAGAATTCAAAGCATTTTTAGGCGAGACAAATGCCGGCATTTCCGCTACTGTCATGTCACTGGATGAATCATCCATGAAGCAGCTGTGTGCTCGCCATCATATAGATCCAAAACAAATGTTTCAAAAAAACACGGCTCTTGTCGTCAATACAGGCAGCGACATGATTGATTCATCAAAACATACTTATCAGCAGCTGCAGTTTCTCAAATCCGGTACAAAGGACATCACGCTCTTTGACTATTCAAGCGATCACAGTGTCGATTTCAAGCTGGAAGGATTGCTCAATGAACCGGCAGCACTTGACCCGAAAAGCGGATCGACGCTTTATGCCATTACATTCTACGTCAGTGAGGAGACCTTTGCCTCTCTGATCGAAAACAGCAAACAGACTTCGTCTGTCATGATTTACTATGAAAGCAGTGATCCTTCCCTGCTGGAAGCAGAGATTAATGATTACGTAAGCGCTCATGATGACATGTCCCTCTATACTTCTGTAACAAATTTCGAAAACAGCTTTCAGCAGGCAAATGCGGTCTACTCCCTGATCCATCTTCTTCTGTATGCTTTTCTCTTTCTGATCAGCTGCATCTGCATCAGCAATGTTGCCAATACCCTTTCCAGCAGCTTTACACTTCGCACAAGGGAACACGCCATGCTAAAATCCGTCGGGATGAGCAAAAAGCAGTTTATGAAAATGATTCGTTTCGAGGCATTCTTCTATGCCCTGAAAGCTTCCGGTTATGGGCTGATCTTGTCTTCATTGATGAGCTACGGCATTTATTCCGTCCTCGGCATGAAATTCAGATTTTCATTTTATCTGCCTTTGTTCCCTGTTTTATTCGGAATTGCCTTGCTGTTTCTGATCACCTTTCTTATGCTGTGTTATCATATGTCACTGATCAAACAGGAAAGCCTGATCGAAACGATACGAAAAGAAAGCATATAAAAAGCGCATGTACTGCGCTTTTTATATGCTTTGATCAATAGTAATATACAGAATTTTTTACTTTCTCGCATTCTTCATGGCCAAGCACATATTCAATAATGGCAAATGCCATATCGATGCTTGCGGCTGCCGAACGTCCGGTGATGAGATTACCGTCCGTTACAACGTACTGATCCTGATATGTTCCGCCGAAATCTTCATTCATGCTGGTAAAGCATGTATAGTTTCTGCCTTTTAAAAGTCCCATATGCCCGAGTACAGTCGGACCGGCACAGATGGCCGATGTCAGTTTCCCCGCCTCAAAAAAAGCTTTCAGAATACCTTTGACCTTCTCGTTTTTCTCAATTTTCTGATAATGCGGACCTCCCGGCAGGAACACACCTCCATATTCCGCTGTATCTACCTCATCCAAAGACTTCAGATTAGAAAAAGTAAGCTCAAAACGGCCGGTTGCTTCATGTCCTTCCACAGCAGCCACATCAATCTCAATGCCGGAGCGGCGCAGAAGCGCAATTGTTCCGACTGCTTCCAGTTCTTCAAAACCATTATCCATAATACATAAGATCTTCATCACATTCACCTCGCCCTCAGTATAACGCGCTTTCTTTGCTTTTGCAATCAACGCTTCATTGGTTTGAGCTTTCTGTCATAATAAAAAAATGATATACTATTAACACTATATCCGAAGAAAGGAAAGGAACGATGAAAGCGATACTATCATTCTCTTTGCGAAAATTTACGATTTTCGCTCTTGTTTTATGCGCCAATTATTTTATCATGCCTCTATCAGTCGTCGACTCGAACAGTTCTTTGGCCATTTTTATATTTCTGATGCCGCTGCTGACGCTTCTGACTTGTTTCATTTACGGATGCACTTCCCGCTCCACACCTCTTTTTCCCTTTTTTTCCACAGTTCTTTTTGCTCTCTCTGTCCTCTGTTATTTTCAAAATCAGCAGACAGGAATGATCCTTGTATTTGCCATGCTTTCCTTTGCAGGATACGGATCAGGCCGCCTATTGAGAGTATTTATTCAAAAAAAACAGGAATGACAAAACCAGTCATCCGAAAAAAAGATATGAACAGCCGAGTTGAAATTGACAAACTCTGCTTTTATAATAAATTTACGAAAGCTGGTGAATTATGAAATCGTTTTTTTCGAATATCAAAAAAGACATGGTAGGAAATGCCCTGTTGTTTCTGCTGGTCGGTCTGATCCTTCTGGTTTTTCCGGTCAGCGTCAGCAAAATCGCCTGCTATGCCTGCGGCATCATCCTGCTGTTTTATGGGCTGCAGCTGCTGCACGCTTATTTCACGATGTCCTTTCCCAACTCGCTGACACTGATCCCTGCGATCCTCCTGCTGCTATGCGGCGGTTTTGTCATCGTACGCTATGATTTGGTCATTTCGTTCATTCCGTTTCTGATGGGCATTGTCTTTCTGTTCTACGGCCTGCGGGAAACAGGCTACGCATTGTCCTTGAAAAATGCCGGTTATGAGGGATGGGGCATCAATCTGCTGCTGTCTGTTCTGTCTCTTGCCGGTGCCTGCGTTCTTCTGTTCTATCCATTTGCGGCCGCTTCTTTTGCCGTCCGCTTTATCGGTGCCTGTCTCATCTACAGCGGTATTTCCCAGCTGTGGACCATCCACTGCCTGTCCTCTCATATAAAGGATTTTTTCCGATGATTTCGTTACGGGTAAGAGCACAGCTGGAAGAACTTGCGCAGCAATACTTCAGCGGACTGGATATTGCTAAAATTACGAGTTATCCGGCAGACAACGATGATTATGATGTCTATGTAGTGGAAATCGAAGACGGGCGCACATACTGGGCATTTGACGATCAGAAAGAAATCTATCTGTTGAATCAGGGTGGCATTTACGAAGATTTTGAGGATGCACTGGATGCTGTTGAACAAATGATAGAAAACAGTAAAGAAATGATGAATGAAATGACACAGGACAGAATGAATTTCTACTAAAAAACGAAGCAATATGCTTCGTTTTTTTTTTATCAGTAAAACAGGAAGTTAAGCAGCGGTGTCAGTTGCAGCAGGACCGGCGCCAGGATCAGTGAAATAACCGACATTAATTTGATCAAAATATCCATGGCAGGACCGGCCGTATCTTTGAACGGGTCACCGACCGTATCACCGGTAACGGCGGCTTTATGCGCTTCGCTGCCTTTGCCCCCGCATTTCCCGCTTTCGATATATTTCTTGGCATTATCCCAGGCTCCGCCGGCATTTGCCATGAAGACCGCCAGCATGATGGCAGACAGCAATGCCCCCAGCAGCATGCCGCCCAGACCTTTTGTCCCCAGCAGCAAACCGATGATGACCGGAGAACATACGGCAATCAGACCCGGAACGATCATTTCGTGAAGGGCCGCTTTCGTTGAGATATCCACACACTGCGCATAGTCAGGCTTGCTTGTTCCGGCCATGATGCCCGGATCGGCCTTGAACTGACGACGCACTTCGTCAATCATATGATTTGCCGCTGTTCCCACCGAGCGAATCGTCAATGCAGTAAATAAATACGGCAGCATGGCACCGATCATCAAGCCGACGATGACACCCGGTTCCAGCAGCGAAATAGAATCCAGTCCGGCCGCCTGTGCATAGGCAACGATCATTGCCAGTGCCGTAAAGGCCGCGCTTCCGATACAGAAACCTTTTCCGACAGCAGCCGTTGTGTTTCCGACGGAATCCAGACGATCCGTAATCGATCTGACCTCTTCAACCAGATTTGCCATTTCGGCAATTCCTCCCGCATTATCAGCAATCGGTCCATATGCATCCACGGAAACAGTGATGCCGGTCGTAGAAAGCATGCCGACAGCACCCAATGCGATACCGTACATGCCAAAGAACAGATAGCTGGCAATGATGCCTGCACTTAACAGCAGTACCGTAAGCATCGTTGACTTCATACCGATGCTGAAGCCGGAAATGATATTAGTGGCATGACCAGTCATGCTCTGATCTGCTATTTCTTTTACATGATGATGTTCATCGCTTGTATAGTACTCTGCGATCTTTCCGATCAGCACACCGACAACGAGTCCGGAAAGAACGGAAAGAAACGGGTGCAGCGTATCAAAGATCGCTGTTGATGCCGCAAAGGACCCGACAAGGACAAAACCGGTCGCAACATAAGTTGCTATGCTTAATGCCCGCTGCGGATTATTCCATGTGCGCACACGAATGAATGACTGTGCGGCCACGGCCGCAATGATGCCTAATGCCGCGATTACAAACGGGAAAACCGCTGCCTGCAGGCTCGCGTCTTTTCCTCCGACCGTGACGACCAAACCAAGAGATACTGCGGATACAAGCGCTCCTACATAAGATTCACACAGATCGGAACCCATTCCGGCAATGTCACCAACGTTGTCGCCGACATTATCCGCAATGACAGCCGGATTTCGCGGGTCATCTTCCGGAATTCCCGCTTCCACTTTACCAACCAGATCGGCACCGACATCGGCAGCCTTCGTATAAATACCTCCGCCCACACGAGCAAACAAAGCAATAAACGAACAGCCCAGGCTGTATCCGGCAACGACCGGAATTGCCGCGCGGACATCTTTCAGCACCACGATGAACAGCAAAAACATCGCTGCCAGCCCCAGCAAGCCGAAACCAACCACGCAAAGGCCGAGAACGGAACCTCCGTTAAAAGCAATGTGCAGTGCTTTTCCCATACCTTTGGCTCTTGCGCCTTCCGCGACACGGGCATTGGCGGCGGTGGCTGCCTTCATGCCGATAAAGCCGGCAATACCGCTGCACAGCGTACCGACAACGAAACAAATAGCACCGTTGAGTCCGACACCGTCAATGCCCTGCAATGACGGAATCATTCCCAATGAGCAAAGGATCACCGCTACAGCAGCGATGAACAAAATAATGATCTTATACTCACGCTTTAAAAAAGCCATCGCACCTTCATGGATAAAAGAAGAAAGTTCCTTCAGCTTGCGGCTTCCCGGATCTTCTTTTTTCACGCTGCAATAAAGCATCCATGCATACAGCAGCGCAATACATGAAATCGCAATGACAACGACAAGAAAAATGATCAAACGATCCTGATTCATTTCCATAATATGATTCCCCTTCTTTCAATGATATGTAAGCGTTAACATAATTATAATCTTAAAGCGTAAAATATGCAATCTGCTTTTTCATATCCCCTCATCTCTGCATAAAAAAAGCGAAATGACGATCTGATCAGCTTGTGTCAAGTAGACACACAAAATAATTAAAACATTTTGGTCCA
>OLRK01000576.1_pt1 | contig 41051 bp, 36 predicted proteins | sample 1672911 | NCBI WGS metagenome assembly OLRK01 (sample SAMEA3136736, study PRJEB25190) | human gut metagenome | biome: human gut; feature: human-associated habitat; material: faeces | place: Austria | collected 2013 | reverse complement strand
TATAATCAAGGGCTTCAAATCCAATATTGTGTCTTGTGTTGTCATATTTCTTTCCTGGATTCCCCAGTCCAACGATTACTTTCATAAGATATTCTCCTTCTGCTTTCTAAAATGTATGTATTTATTCCACTGACAAACACCCGGAAATCGTTTGATTCCCGGGTTGTCTTTTTCTTTATTTAATTATAGTATATCCCAATTTGTATTTATCAGCAAGATTTTTTCCTTTGTTTTGCCGATCATTATATCTCGTTATATCATCTCAAATTATAATGTCTCGAAAAACTGTCTTGTTTTATTTACTTTATTCATCATGCTGTCAAACTGCTCTGGTGTCAATGACTGTGGTCCATCACAAAGTGCTTTCGCTGGATCATTATGAACTTCTACCATAAGTCCGTCTGCTCCTGCTGCGATTGCTGCTAATGACAGTGGCTCCACCATCTCTCGGATTCCTGTCGCATGAGATGGATCAACCATAACTGGAAGATGTGATTTCTTCTTGATCACAGGAATTGCAGACAGATCTAATGTATTTCTTGTTGCTGTCTCGTATGTTCTGATTCCTCTCTCGCACAGGATTACATTTTCATTTCCACCTGCCATAATGTATTCGGCACTCATTAACCACTCTTCGATCGTTGCTGCAAGTCCTCGTTTTAAAAGAATTGGTTTATCGATCTTTCCTAATTCTTTTAATAATTCGAAGTTCTGCATATTTCTTGCACCGACCTGAATGAGGTCAACATCTTCAAATAATGGAAGATGGCTTGCATCCATGATCTCTGTAACAACTGGAAGTCCCGTTGCTTTCTTTGCCTCTAATAATAATTTTAATCCATCACCGTGAAGTCCCTGGAAAGAGTATGGGGAAGTTCTTGGTTTGAAAGCACCTCCTCTTAAAAGTCCTGCACCTGAATTTTTCACATCATTCGCTACTTCTGTGATCTGTTCTTTTGTCTCTATGGAACATGGTCCTGCGATCACCTGAAAATTACCGCCGCCGATCTTCACTCCACTTACGTCGACAACTGTATCATTTGGATGGAATTTTCTGTTTGCTTTCTTGTATGGTTCCTGAATACGCTGTACATTTTCAACGATGCTGTTCGCCATGATATGACGCATATCTACAACGGAAGTATCTCCAACTAAACCGATGATCCTTGTGTTCACACCTTCGGATTCATGGATTCCTAATCCCTGATCTGTCATCTCTTTCTTTAATGCGTTGATCTGTGCTTCTTCTGCCTGTTTCTTTAAAATAATAATCATGTTCTTTGTCCTTTCCCGGCTATGCGATATGTGTGTTCCATACAAAGTGTGCAGCTTTTTTTCTACGGTACCTTTAGAAAAAGAAAAGGCATGCACTCTGTTGCAAGAATGCATGCCTTAAATATTTTACTTTGTCTGTTTAAAGTGACATAAGCTTTGGCGATGATTCATTGCAACAAAAATAGTCAGGATAAAAATAATAACCCTGAAAGCTAAAGTAATAGAATGTGCAATTGTTCATCTTACTTGTTGTCATCTTTGTTCTCCTTGTTTTGATGCTTTTACGATACATGAATTTTGATGTGGTGTCAATACATTTATAGATGTTTTTTATAAAATCCATAAATTATATTTATGATATATTTTGTAATTCATAATAATTTTTATAACACAAAATTATCCGCTATAAAGAAAAGCTGTAGATCGCTATGATCTACAGCTTTTCTGTTACATATTATATGGAGTTTTATAAATTATATGGATTTTATATTTTTCTATTAATTATATGGAGTGTTTTAACTATTATAGACATCCTTGTCTAATTCATTTTCTTTATGACTGACAATTACTGTCGTTGCCGCATCACCAACAACGTTCAATGTAATTACAGCCATACCCGGTAAATAACTGATTGCAAGCACTAATGCGTATGCTACCATACAAAGATCAGAACTTAATCCAAGTCCAGACATGATAACAAAGATCAGTGTTGTTCCAGCTACCGGAATCGCAGGCGTTCCCATTGCCACACAAATGGACAGGAATGCTGCTGTGATCAGCTGAGTTGGTGTAATATCAATTCCAGCTGCTGTCGCGATAAATGTAATCGCAACCATATGCATCGCTGTTGTTCCGTTCATATTAATAGTCATTCCCATTGGAAGAACGAAACTACTGATTTCTCTGCTGCATCCGAGTTCTTCGATGCATGTTTTTCTGTTAAGTGGAAGTGTTGCTGCTGATGACTGAGTCGCTGCTGCAAACATTCCTACTTTAAAAATCTTCTTTGCAAACTTAAATGGATTTAAGCCGGTTAAGAGGAAGATACCGATCGGATAAATCGTTACGACCAAAGCAAGACTAATAAATATTGTCGCAAGCATAAATGTCAATGTTGGTCTGATATATTCTGTTCCATAAGTTGCAAATGTTCTGGCTAACATACAGAAAATAGCAATTGGACTGATCTTATTGATCAAAAAGTCCATGTACACCTGTACGATATCATTAAGATTCTGCATCAGATTCTTAATCGTTGCTGCTTTATCTCCAAGAGCATTCATTGTAAGTCCAAGGATTACGGCAACTACAACAACTGCCAGAATGCTGTTGTTTGAGCCAAGTACTTCTACAATGTTTGATGGAACCGCATTGATCACTGTTGTCAGTGGATTATATGATTCCAATGTTGCAACATTAGAAGTTGTTGTTGATGGAAGATTCACGGAAAACCATCCCATAGATTTGATAAAGTATGCAAAGCACCCAGCCAATGTTGCACCACATACATAAAATCCTACGAATGTTCCGATAGTTTTTCCTGCAATCTTACCAAGTCTTTTAGGATCTGCCATGCTGCATAGTGCAAGGCTTAAGGATGATAAAACAAGTGGCACGATTGCCAACTGCAGACCTCTCATAAATAACTGCTGTATGATATAAAACAGTCCAAGAGAATAAAATCCCTTTTCCTGAGTAATGTCCTGGAAGAAGATACGGTTGATCATCGTCCATGTTCCCTCATTGCCACCTGCAGTCAGCGATTCGCGTAACCACAAACAGACAACTCCTAAGAGAATTCCTGTCGCCATTGCGATCATAATCTTCTTCATGATAGACATGCTTTCTTTCCGTTTTGCGTTCATTGTGCACCTCCGTTTTACCATGTGGTGCGATTGAAACGGTAGTCACACAGACTATCATGTCTTCTTAATAAATCAACGTGATTCCTTTTTCTCTACAAAATTCAACCCACTGATCTGACGGTTTCTCGTCGGTTACCAGATAGGTCACCTTATCCCAGTCCAAAAATTGTACAAATGCCGTTCTCTCAAATTTTGTATGATCTGCAAGAAGAGCTACTTCTAGTGCCTGTTTTACCATCTCTGTCTTAACTTCTGCTTCCCGCTCACTGGAATCCATGATACCTTTGTCCATGGCAAGTCCTTTGCAGCTAAGCAGAGCAAGATCCACATGATACCTTCTAATATTTTCTTTTGCTAAGTTCCCTTGCAAAGAGAGGGAGTCCTCATTAAAAACACCACCTGTAGAAAGAATATGAATCTCTGATCCAGTCATCTCTCGGAAAATCTCCGTTGATGAACTCAATACGGTAATATTACGGTTTGCCTTCAGTAAACGAATGGCCTCCATAACAGTTGTACTGGCATCTGCTGCTATCGTTCTCTTCTGATCTAATATATCCTTAAAAAGTTTTGCAATTTTTATCTTTTCCTTCTGGTTAATGGATGTTCTTTTATAAAAATGAATATGTTCTTTTTGGCTGGCACTATTTAATACAGCACCTCCAAAAGTCCTTGTTAAAAAACCTTCCTTCTCCAGTTTCTCAAGATCTCTTCGAATCGTCTCTTCCGTAACCTGGTAAATCTTACTTAGTTCGGATACTGTGACTTTCTTTTCATTCTTAACTTGTTCTCTTATATGTTCTAAGCGGTTTTTCACGGGACAACCCTCCCCCTTGTAAATTTCATAATATATTTTTTCCTGAGCCGTTTATTTTTTATATATTGTTGACTTTTTCTTTATTTTATCATTGATATTGTGGCTTCACAAGGGACTCTTTCTAATTTTTATTTATCAATTGCTTCTGCTGATTCACGCATAAATGCTACATCTTCAGGATCTAATTCTAATTCTGCAGATTTTACATTTTCTCTGATTTCGTCTACTGTTGTAGATCCACTTAATAAGTTTAAGAAATCTCCCTGTGCAAGAATCCATCCAAGTGCTAAGTTAGCAATTGTGCAGTCATATTTTTCACATAATGGTTTCCAAGATTCCATCATATCCATTGCGTTCTGCATGTTTTCTGGCTGGAACCATTTCTTAGGAATCTGAGCTCCTACTGGTTTGTAGTCTCTTGGGAATGTTCCAGATAATAATCCCATTTCAAGTGGAGAATAGCACTGGATCGTGATGCCATTTTCACGAGCACATGGAATAATTTCATCTTCGATTCCACGGTCTAAGATAGAATATTTGCACTGGATGATATCAAGATCACCATATTTGATGTATTCCTGGATATGGTTGATGTCTACGTTAGCAGCACCGATTGCTTTGATTTTTCCCTGTGCTTTTAAGTCATTTAAAACGTCCATTGTTTTCTGGATAGGAACGAAATATTCTGTTCCTGGTGTAGCTTGCCAATGTGTCATATATACATCAACATAGTCTGTTCCAAGACGTTCTAAGGAAGCTTCGATCTCTTTTTTTACAGATTCACTGTTTAAGTTTTTGTATAACTGGATTCCATTAACTTTGTTGAACAGATCACCTTTCATTTCCTGATCCCATGTTACACCACATTTTGTAATGATCTTAACATCTTCACGATTCATTCCTTCTAAGGCTTTTCCTAAGATTTTTTCACTGTTACCAAAGTTGTATCCAGGAGCTGTATCGATTAAGTTAACACCAGCTTTTGGAGCTTCTCTGATTGTATCTACGACTGTCTGAAGATCGTGATCTCCACCCCAGGCAGATCCACCACCGATTGACCATGTTCCAAGACCGATTCTTGAAACGTCCATTCCTGTTTTTCCTAATTTCATTGTTTTCATTTTAAATTTTCCTTTCAGATCTAACAACCAATTAACCAAATTCTATTTGTAGTCTTCTTTATACTTCTTAAGCATATCTTCTACCATCTGACGATTCTGTACTCCAGATGTTGCTCCAGGATGCTGTACTGCAATCGCTGCTGTACAGTTTGCATATTCACCGCATTCTTTGATATCTTTACCCTGAAGTAATGCTGCGATAAATCCGGATGCAAAGTTATCTCCTGCACCAATCGTATCAACGGCTGTAATTCCTTTACATGCTGGCACGATCATAACACCATCTTTATTACGGATATAACATCCACGAGTACCAATCTTCATAACTACATTTTTGATTCCGTAAGCAAAGAGCTTATCTGCAACTTTTGCTTCATCTTTCTCACCTGTCATCAGGCATGCTTCATCGTAGTTCGGGAAGAAATAATCTACATATTTTAATGCTCCAGCAATATCATCTAATGTTTCTCCCAGTCGAGGCATGATCATGTCAGCTGTGATCGTCATTCCCTGTTCCTTTGCAAATTTGAAAATAACCTCTAATGTTTTTCCGTCGAGTAAAGGACAGTTGAAAATACTTGCCAGAGATAAGATTTTTGCTTCTTTGATCTTTTCAAAGTTGACATGTTCAATATTTTCTTTCCAAAGACTTCCATTACGGTTCGTGATGAATGTTCTTTCTCCATCTTCTGTTACAAGTCCAATATTAATGGATGTATCCAGATTTGGGTCAATTGTCACACCCTCTGTGTCAATATTATCTTCATCACAAGAACGTATGATAAATGCTCCTGCTGCATCATCTCCAATTGCTGCCATCAGTCCTGTCTTAAATCCAAGACGACTGATAATTGTTGATTCATTCATAGCGTCTCCACCAACAGCCATTGCAATCTGATCAACTGGATATGATTCTATATCAAAAATTTCTCTTGATACCGGGCGCAGCGGAATATCTACTACCGCTGCTCCCAGACACAATACGTCTAATTTTTTCTCCACTTTATTCATCAGCCCTTCCGTCATCACCAAATAATTTGATCTTGTACATAGCACGTTCTTTTACTGCCTGGCGAACTGCACGTTCTACAGCTAAGAAAGGTTCATCTTTGTGTTCATTGATTGCTTCCATAGCAGCCTGGCAAAGTTCTGTATGGATATTGATCTTAGCGATTCCACACTGGATAGCTTTTTTGATATCTTCATCACCGATACCAGAAGCTCCATGAAGTACAAGTGGTACACTAACTTCTTTATTAACAGCTTCGATGATATCGAATCTGATTTTTGGTTCTGCAGAGTAAACACCATGTACATTTCCTACTGCTACTGCTAAAGAATCGCATCCTGTTCTTTCTACGAAATCTTTTGCCTGAGAAGGATCTGTGTAAGCATACTCAGCTAATGCTTCTTCGTATACTGTTTCATTTCCTACATGTCCTAATTCAGCTTCTACTGGAATGTTGTATGCATGGAAGTAATCTACACATCTCTTAATCTCTGCAACATTTTCTTCATATGGTAATGCAGATGCATCACGCATTACAGAGTTCATGCAGTGATCTACAGCATTCTTTAAGATTGTCCAGTTGCGTCCATGATCCCAATGTAAGATAACTGGTACTGTAGCTTTTTTAGCCATAGATTCCATCATGTAGCAGAAATCTTCAAAAGAAGTATTTCCTGTAAATCCTGTACCGAAAGAGATGATGATTGGTGCACGAAGTTCTTCAGCTGCATCAATAACTCCCATTAACATTTCTGCGTTCCATACGTTAAAGTGAGGGATAGCATAATGTCCTTCACTAGCTTTCTGTTCCCAAAATCTGATATCTGCGATCATTTTCATTTCTCCTTTTCTTGTTCTAAAACTTGTTATTTATTCAGCGACTTTGATAACACCTTTTACCATGTCAGTTTTCTTTTCTGGATCGATTGCATCCATAAATGCCTGCTGTACATCTTTGTAATCATATACATGTGTTACCATATCTTTTACATTAAACTTACCGCTTGCAATAGCTTCGATTGTCTGTGGATAGTTATTGCAGTAACGGAATGATGTCTGGATTGTTACTTCACGGTTGATCTTTAAGAAGTCGATTGGAACTGGTTTAGACTGTGTTCCTACCATCATGATCTTTCCACCACGAGCAACGATCTGTACTGCCTGATTTGCTGTAAATGTAGAACCTGCACATTCAAATACAAGTTCAACACCATGATCTCCGAATAATTCTTCTGAACGAAGAAGCGCTACTGTATCTTCTTTTGCACCATTGATTGTTCTGGATGCTCCAAGTTCTTTTGCGAGATCTAATCGTTTGTCCATAACGTCTACAACTGTGATATCTGTAGCACCAAGACTCTTACAAGCCTGAAGTACCATAAGACCGATTGTTCCTGCTCCAAGGATTACGATGCTTTTTCCTAATCTTGCTTCTCCAAGGATTGCTGCATGCATACCAACTGCTGCTGGTTCAACTAATGCTGCCTCCATTGTAGACATTCCTTCTGGTACATGGTATGTCCATTCTTCTGGATGTGTCATGTACTCACATAGAGCACCTTTGTAGTTAGGCTGTGTTGCCATGAAGTCTACGTCAGGACAGATATTGTAACGTCCTGTACGGCAGTATTCACAAGAATCATCTGGTACACCAGGTTCGATCAGTACTTTATCTCCTGGTTTGAATTTTGTTACTTTTGCTCCGACTTTTATAACTTCACCGGCTACTTCATGTCCAAGTCCGATTTTCTGATTTGGATCTTTCGGTGGGATGAATGGTCCGAATTCGAATCCGTGAATATCAGATCCACACATTCCAACGTATTCAACTTTCATTAAGATTTCATGATCTTTTGGTTCTGGAACTGCACATTCCTGAATCTCAAATTGTTTTGGTGTTACTAAGATTGCTTCTGAATTTTTCATAGCAAATGCTCCTTTTTGATTTTGGGTACCCGCCCGTTATAAGAACGAGTACCACTCCCTAATTGTTGTGTTTTATGTTAAATTATTTTTAGGACTTCTAAAATTTTATTACTCCAGATTTCCGATGTCTTCGACAGATTCTCCTCTTGTCTCTACACCGAAGATGATGATGGATACGGCAATGATTGCTGCTACTGCAGAGATCAGTACGAATACACCATTAGATCCCATAGATCCTGCTGCTACAGATGTAACTAAGAATGGGAAGAAGATATTACTTACACGACCCATTGCGTTACAGAATCCAGATCCTGATAATTTTGCAGATGTTGGCCACATTTCTGGTACATATACTGCGGATGCATAACATACATACATGTAAATGAATGTATTTAATACGAATGTTGATGCGATCAGTGCTGTCATTGTTGTCTGTCTAGATGTTATGATACCCATAACAGCCATGGCGATCAGTAATGCTACACCTGTGATCTTTCTAGGCACTTTATCCATGTATAAAGATGCAAGGAAGATTCCAAATGGTGCACCGAACAGACCAAACATTGTCATAAACTGAGACTGTGATGTATCATATCCTAAAGAACTTAATAATGATGGCATCCAGTTCATCAGTGTATACTGAATTGTGTTCATACCGATCAGTACTAAAGAACCACAGATTGTTCTCTTTAATAATTTACCTTTAAATAATGCAGAGTATGGTAAGTTTTTCACTGCTTTAGCTTCTGTTACTTCAACTTCTGGTAATGGTTTACCTGTAGATGCTTCAATTTCTTTTTCGATTGCTGTCATGATAGCATCTGCTTCTTCAACTCTACCCTGTGATTCTAACCAACGTGGTGATTCTGGGTATTTGTTGTAAATAATGATACTTGCAATGATAGATAATACAGAAGGAATGATATACTGGATTCTCCAGTTCATGTTCATGCTGACTCCTGTAGAAACGATCACTAATGCGATACCATTACAGATTGGATGAGCAAAGTTACCGATGAATGAGTTTCTGGAAGACCATACTCCACGATTCTTACCAGGTACATACTCAGTAAATGCTGCGAATAATACGACTAATAATGCTCCTAATCCAAATCCCTGGATTAAACGGAATACATATAATACTGTTACGTTAGGTGCTGCTGCTCCACCGATCATAGCGATAATGTGGATCACTTCATATAATAAGATAGATTTTTTACGACCGATCTTATCACCGATAGGACCACCAACTAATGCTCCGAATAACTGACCTGCTGTGTAAGTTGTTCCCCACATAGCCAATAATGTTGATCCTGGTTCTAACCAGTGTAATTCATTTAATAATACGTTCTGTACTGCTCCACCGATACCGTTTGACCAGCAAACTAACAGTGCGAATGCGGATACTAACCACATTTTTACGTGCCAGCCAGAGTTTGGCAGACGGTCGAGTCTTGCTCCGATATTTGCGTTTTTATTTGACATTTGTTTTTCCTCTCTTTGTTTAGTTAAGCTCAGTTTCTAGCTCATTTTCCATAATAGCCCATGCTTCTTCGAAGTCATCTGCCTTATTCCACAGTGCTGGAGGTCCTAAAACTACCATATCTGCTCCTGCTTCATATAATGGGCGGTAGACATCTCTGTTCATAGATCCATCGGCTTCAATTAAGAAATCAAGTCCTTTTTCTTCACGTATCTTAACTAGTTTACGAATCTTGTCGTATGTTTGTTCAATAACTTTCTGTCCGGAAATACCTGCATCTACGATCATGATCGTTACCTTATCAAGCAATGGTAAATAATACTCTATTGTCTCTAAAGGTACGGATGGATTTAACGCAATTCCTGCTTTACATCCAAGCTCTTTGATCTTGTTAATCGTTACAAATGCATCTCCTTCAATGCAGTCTGTATGGGGCGTAATATAGGCCGCCCCTGCCTGTGCAAATGTTTCAAGGTACTGTTGTGGATGCTTGATCATTAAATGTGCATCCATTGGTGTACTAACTTTATCCTTTAATGCTGCTAAAAATTCTGGTCCAATTCCAAAGCTCGGTACATATACACCATCTTTGATATCCATATGTAAAAAGTCTGATTTTTCATCAATGATACGAACCTGACGTTCCATATCAAAGAGATCACAGCAACCCATAGATGGTGCGATCATTAATTTTCGTTCCATACTCTGCTCCTTAGCCGACTGCTTATTAGTCTTTAAATATAATAATGATTAGTCTTCAAAATCATAATGGAAGATTACTTTGATAGCTTCTTTAGATGCCATAGCATCGAATCCTTTTTCATATTCAGATAATCCTAATCTATGTGTGATCAGTGGCTGAACTTTGATCTGTCCAGATTCCAGTAATCTGATTGCATTTCTCCAAGATGTAGAGTCATAAGCCATATGTCCGATCAGGCTCTTATTCCAAGAAGTAATATCATTGATAGAGAATTCTAATGGTTTGAATCCCATACCTACACGAACGATTTCAGCGTTTGGTCTTGTCATTTCAATTGCCTGTTTTAATGCGATATTAGCTCCAGAACACTCGATAACTAATCCTAAGTTATCTCTTCCGCAAATTTCTGTACAACGTTTTACAACATCTTCTTTAGATCCGTTAACTACATGTGTAGCACCAACTTCTAAAGCAACTGGGAAACGAGTATCTACGTCTTCATCAAGACCTACCATAACAATGTTTACAGCTCCCATTAATTTTGCGATCTGTACTGAGAATAATCCAAGTGGTCCAGTACCGAATACTACGACGTCCTGTCCTGGGATTAAGTGAGACTGCTGTGCTACTGCTTTGTATGCATTACAGATAGGATCAAGTACTGCTGCTTCTTCATATTTAACACCTTCTGGAATCTCCCAGATTGCATGTTTGTGGATTCTTAAGATTTCTCCAGGAATCTTGCAGTATTTAGAAAATCCTCCACCCCATGTATTATTATCTAATCCAAGGTTAACTTTTTCTTCACAGCAAAGGAAATCTCCCATTTCACAAGCTGGGCAGACACCACATACATGAGCACTGTTGTCAGAAACAACTCTCTGTCCAACTTTCCAATCTTTTACTTTTTCTCCGACCTGTACGATTTCTCCTGCAAACTCATGTCCACGGATTGAGTTAAATTCATCAGATCCGTTATCAACTCTCCAGTGTTTCATATCTGCTCCACAGATAGCTGCTGCTTTGATCTCTAAGATAATGTCTTCTGGTCCACAAGTAGGTTCTGGAACATCTCTCATTGTGTAACCACCAAATGCCTGTCCATATCTTACAATCGCCTTCATAAATTTTACCTCCAAAATTTCGATTAAATAATCTCTTATATAACCATTATGTTTTCTTTGATTTGCTGTATCAAAAAGCGCTTTCTTTATTTGATGTCTTTATTTTAATACACTGTTATGTTTTAGTCAATCATTTTTTGTTGATTTCAAAGATTTTAGTTTTATTTCACAGATTTCTTTTTGTTTTTTCAAGATTTCGTGTTGTTTTTTGTGTGATATTACCAAAAAGTTGTTTTTGTATACAGTATTTTATATTCTTTGATTTAAAATCATATCTATAATTTTGTTCTTTTTTATTGATTTTCTTTATATTTTGTGAATTTTCTATCAAATATGCAATGGTTTTTCTCTGTTTCGCCCTTGTTTTCTTCGTATTCCAAAACATTTTCTTTATTCCAAAGATTTTTTATGTTTGTTCCAACTTCCGTGCATTTCATAATATTAAATAAAAAAGAAGCCATCCTCAATAACTTTTCTTAGATGACTTCTTTTTGCCTTATTAAATTCTACTTATATTAAAGCTCTTCGTTCCCACTGCCCTTGTACATATCGTTTTACAAACAAAATTCCTCTAAATACCCAGTCCAGTGTCATAGCTACCCAAACACCAAACACTCCAAGTCCAAACCATTTTCCAAGAACAACACTACAAAAAATTCTAAATATCCACATGGTTGCTGTCGCTACAACCATACAGTATTTCACATCATTTGCAGCTCTCAATGTATTAGGTATCGTAAATGCTGGCGGCCAGATTGTCACACAGCATAATGTATGATACAAAAGAATCTTTCTTGTAATCGCTGCTGTTTCTGGCGTTAAATGATAAACTTGGATAATCAGTGGTAGTATCATTACTACAATAATATTTAATGCAATCAGCGATGCATAAGCTACCTTCAACAATTTCTTTGTATAATATCTTGCTGCTTCGTTATCTCCAGCCCCAATACATCTTGATACAACCGTTAGTACTGCAAATCCAACTCCAATTCCTGGAATCAGCTCAAACGATGCTACTACATTTCCGATTGCATTGGCTGTGATTGAAGACGTTCCAAACCCAGCCACAATACTTAATACCATAATTCTTCCTAACTGAAACATACTATTCTCAATCCCATTTGGTATTCCTATATGTAAGATCTTCTGTATCAAATATCCTTTAAATCGAAAATGCTTATGTTTACTCAAATGCACAACCTGATTCTGTTTTCCAATCAGTACAAGCATTGCAATCGCTGCCACAATTCTTGATACTAGTGTAGGAATTGCTGCTCCTTCAACGCCGAATCCAAATCCATAGATCAATATAGCATTTCCTACGATATTAATTCCATTCATAAGTATTGACATATTCATAGAAATCTTTGAATTTCCCATAATACGAAATAGTGCTGCACATCCATTATATACCGCAATAAATGGAATTGATGCTGTAACGATCAGTAAATATATTTCCGCATTATACATAACTCCTGGTTCTATATTTCCAAAAACAACATTCAGGATAAAATTTCTGCACGCATAAATTCCTCCCATAATTACCACAGATAATGAAATAATAAATAATATCAGCTGATCTGCCGTTTTACACGCCATTACATTTTTCCTCTGACCCAAAAACTGTCCTGCCACAACTGCTCCACCAGTTGCTAATGCAGAAAACAGATTGATCATCAACACCATAACACTGTCAACCAAAGAAACTCCTGAAACAGCTTCTTCTCCAACACTTGATGTCATAATCGAATCCGCAAGTCCTACAGTTACTGTTAACATTTGTTCAATGATCAATGGTATGATCAATTTGGCCAAATCTTTGTTTGAGAATATCCTATTCGGTACATTATCTGCGTTTTCCATATCTTTCCCTTTCTTTTTTCTTTATTTAAGATTATTTTTCTTTGTTTAGCACTTTTATATTATCATACTCCTATTTTTCTTCAATATTTGATCATTAATCTATTCATTTTCTCGTTTTTACACAAAAAATATACAAGACATCTTTCGACGTCTTGTATACCATGTATATCTTCGTTTTTTATTTCACATAATTTATAATAATTTTAACTGGTTTTATTCCCTGTTCTTTACTGGTTTTATTAAGAAGTGATCATAATAACCAAACCAAGTGGTCGTGTAACAGTTCCCGCTCCCAAATAACTGTCAGACGGAACATCCTGTGACAGATCAGATTCCCACAGCTGATAATCATAGCTGCGTTCCAATACATAAAGGCTGATATTTGCACTATCATTATCAGTAATTTCTAAAGCATCATTTACCTTAAACCCTTTTGTTGCCGAAATTCCATAAGCTGATTTTAAACAAGAATCCAATGCAGAATCTCCTCCAGCAATTGATTTTTTATTCGAAAAATTGCTGGAACAAAAGACTTTTTTACTCAGAGTCATTTCTTTATCTGTTGTTTTGAAAGATTCCTTATAAACTGCCTGATCATGAAAGCCTTGTTTCTTAATAGAGTAACTAGCAAGCCTTGTTTCCACAGATACAATATCCTTTTGTCCATCTATATCATTTACAGAATAATCATTGATTGGAATATATATTATTTTCTTGATATCATCTGTTTTTTTCAGATTATAAGATGATGCAATCTTTTTAATATCTTTTTTCTGTGTAAATTCCACTTTAGCATGACGTTCTGATAATGTAGTCGAATCCGATGCCTGAATCAGCTTTTCTGATTTATGCTGTAAATTGGCATGTGTTGTTGTAATATTAGTGCTTGCTCCAAACGCAAGAGCAATTGCCACAACACCACCCATAATATTTTTTACCATATATTTATAACCTTCCTTTATTATATCCTCAAAAATCATAACTTTTTCTGATATATTATAGATACTGTATCCAACATACGTCAAGCAAAATAAACAGATTCGGGAATTTGTGCAAAAATTCTAGTTTTTTACAAAATCTTTTGTACATTTATTGCCTCTTTTTCTTACAACTAAATTTTATTTTTCTTTTCTACTAACCAAAAAAAGATGCTATCACTGCTGTGATCGGCACAGTTAAAACAACTCCAATACTTCCTGACAATCCCTGCATGATCTCAATTCCGATCACATAGGAATTGGCTAACTGACGGTAACTTAGATCATATGCATAGTTGATAACTAATGTTGACATGGCACCGCCCACATAAGCAAAGATCAGTGTATTTGTCATCGTTCCCATCATATCTCTTCCGACATTAATTCCTGATATAAAAAGCCGTTTCATTGACAGTGTTTTATCTGTTTCATAAATCTCCTGGATTGTAGAAGCAATTGACATACCAACATCCATAACAGCACCTAATGCTGAGATAATGATTCCTGCGGCTTTTCCAAAAACAATTGCAGCTATCGCTGCGATTACAACACCTGCGGCTGTCCCTAAAATAGCGGCGGCTGTTTTTGTGGAATATCCACCGAGAAGTCCTAATGTCACGATAGTTGTCAACACCGCAACAAGAATCGTCAACAAAATCGGTGAGATTCCCTGATACATCATTGGGAACATGATACCGATAATACATGCAAATGCAAATACGAGGCTTAAGATTGCATAAACACCTTTCTTTCCTCCGATCGCACATACAACTGCTGCAAATATTAAAGCGAATCCATAAATCGCCATGGTACGATCCTGACTGTATACAGTAAATCCTGCATTTGATCCACTTTTATTTACAATGACTATAATTCTGGTTCCTACTTTACAGTCTGCTCCAAATAAAGTTCCGCTTGGATTGATTGCCTCTTTTTCTTTCCCTTTGTAAGTTCCAGTTGTCATTTTCACTAAAACTTTCTGTGTTCCATAACGACTTCCGTCTTCTGCAAGATTGTCTTTGATGATCTTTGTCACAACTGCTTTTTCGTATTTTTGTCCTTTATAAGATGCCAGAGGTGTTTTCTGAAACTGATTGCATTTGAATATGATTCCTGCAAATAAGCACACTGCGATTGCGAGAATCACAATTTTCTTCCATGATACTGTTTTTCCGTATGTGTAATAGTAGTCAGTTCCCGCTGCTGTCTTTCCTTCTGTATACTGTGTTTTATTTTTATATCCGCTTGTATCAAATGCATTTGGATTATTGTAATGCATTATTTAATACATTATTCCAGTTATATCCATCATTTCTTGCTGCATAGTTGTTATCCTTCATCTTATCTCCTTCGGTACTTACCTGCCTGGAAGAAGCTCCGATCTGTGGATCTCCTACATATAAGAAAGAATAATTTTTAAATGATTTTGTAGAATATTTTTGAGCATCCTGATATTTTCCATCCTGGAATACCTGATAGTAGTAAGTTGTATTTTCCTTTAAATCACTTACGGATGCTTTGTTTGAATAGTACTGTACACCTTCGATCGCTACTGCCTGTGTCTGTACTCCTTCTACTTCTTTTGCATCAGACATATCTGCTTTTGTTGCGATCTTAACTTTTGGTGTTTCTTCTGTCTTGCTGTAGTATGCAAAATTAAGCTGTGATTCTGTCGCTCCTGGTGTTAGGGATACATTTTCATAGTTTGTGCTGTATTTATCCCAGTTTGCTTTCCATGTGGACCAGCTTTCTGTTTTAGAAGCAGATGCATCATTCCAGTGTTCTGTCGCTGCGCTGACTGTTGATGAAAGAATTGGAGATGCCATCATAACTCCGCCTGCTAACATCATGGCTGATACAGTTGCTTTTGCTGCATATTTTTTTGCATTTCTTGCTATGTTTCTGCGAATTGTTCTCACAATAAGATCCTCCTTTAATATAGTCAATCATTCTCTGTTGAGTTTAACTATACACTTGGGAGATTAAGGAAAGGTACATGGGAATGATAAGTTTTTGTAAAATTTTTTAATTGTATGATGGGAATGTGTCGAGTATTCATAAAATTCAAGCTGATGGATGTATGTTAAACGTTATCGTTTTTTAATTTTTATAGAGGTGGACAGATATTATTAATGCTAATATAGTAAAACATACACACTGTGTAGTGGTTTGAATAGACTTCATGTGTATGTGACAGAAATAAAAGAAAAACAAATATTTAAAAGCATCAAGGTGGCAAAAATGCGGAGTTGCCACCTTGATGCTTTTAAATATTTGTTTTTCTTTTATTTCTGTCACATACATGCAAAACTACCTACAAAAATGTCAAAGACATTATTCACGGAATGTGATTTCTCCTGTTTTCTCGTCCATAGCATCTACGATCGCAAGGGATTCTAAGTGTGTCTGTTTTCTTAAGAAATCTCCTCCTGGCTGGAATCCTTTCTCGATCACGACTCCTGCTCCGACCAGTTCTGCTCCGGAATCTTTGACTAATTTTGCTAATCCTTCTAAGGCTTTTCCGTTGGCAAGGAAATCATCGATCAGCAATACACGATCTCCTTCTCCTAAGAATTCTTTGGATACAATGATGTCGTAGACTCTTCCATGTGTGAATGATTCTACCTTTGTTGTATATACATCTCCTGCGATGTTCTTTGTCTGTGTTTTCTTTGCAAATACGACTGGTACATCAAAAATCTCTGCCACAACACAGGCGATTCCGATTCCTGATGCCTCGATCGTAAGGATCTTATTGATATCTTCGCCTTCAAAACGTTTCTTAAATTCTTTACCGATCTCACGGAATAATTTTACATCCATCTGATGATTCAAAAAGCGGTCTACTTTGAGGACATTTCCTTCTTTCACGACTCCATCTTTTCGAATTCTCTCTTTTAATAATTCCATCACTTGGCCTCCACGCTCTTTTGTATTTTAAATAATATTTTAACTACTTTTGCCTCGCTTTGCAAGCATTGCTTGCATTTCTTTTGGATAATCTATATCGCAAAGTTCAGTTTCTTCCAATACCTTGAAAAATCTGGCATTTTCTATGTGTTTTTTGAGAATTTTCTTGCCACCTTGATCTTTTGTAAGCGATAACAATTCTCGTTTATATTTCTTTGAGAACCATACAGGATTCCCAAGGTTTTCTTCTGTTCTGACACAGCCAAGTTCACAAGATTCATCTGCCATAAAAGAGAGAAATCTTTCGATTGTCTCTCTTTTCATATTGGGCTGGTCTGCTACGAAAAATGTATAGAATTCTGCATCTTTCGCTGCTTTGATCCCTGCTTTGATTGACCATGAAATCCCATATTTACTTTCTGGACAAAACACTGTCGTTATTGGGTCGTATTGCGTTTGCTTCATAATTTCCTGATATTGTGTGACAACAATGATCTCAAACCCTTCATGATCTTTGCATAGATCGATCAATCTGTCCAATCCATAACGATACATTGGCTTGGTTCCGATCATTTGCAATAATTTATTCTCCTGACCGAAACGTTTGCTGTTTCCTGATGCAAGATAAATGACCGCTGCTTTTATTTTATCCATGTTATATTATTCTTTCTCCAATAATCCCATAACGATCTTTTCACTGGTGATCGGCAATTCTCGGATCCATAATCCGGTTGCATTAAATACGGCATGGGCTAATGCTGGAGATGGTGTGTTGATAACGATCTCTCCAATGGATTTTGCTCCAAATGGTCCTGTTGGCTCATAACTGCTCTCAAATTCTACACGAAGCTTTCCAACATCGACTCTTGCTGGAACTTTATACTGCATGAAAGAATTTTGTTTTACATATCCATTTGGTGTGTAATCAACACCCTCATACAATGCCATTCCGATTCCCTGACCGAGCCCGCCTTCTACCTGAACTCTTGCAAGATTTGGATTGACTGGCGTTCCACAATCTACGACCGCAACATAATCTAAGATTTCAATATGTCCTGTCTCTTTATCAAGCTCAATCTCAACCATTCCTACCATAAATGGTGGTGGGGATACTGGAGAACTGTTTGTCTCTGTCACCTGGAAAGTTTCATTATTGTTGCACATAGATGCTGTTGCGATGTCCACTAATGAAACTTCTTTGCCGCTCTCTGCATCTCTGACTTTCTTTCCGTCAAATTCCAGAGTATCTGTATCTGCAACTTCCATCATCTCAGCTGCCTTATTGAAAATATGTCCCTTTAATTTTTCGCAGGCACGTTCCACTGCTTTTCCTGTGACGTAGGTAGAACTTGATGCGTAAGATCCAGAATCGTATGGTGATGTATCTGTATCTGCTCCGCTGACCATGATATCATCAATAGAACATTCCAGACATTCTGCCGCCATCTGGGCCAGGATCGTATCACATCCAGTTCCCATATCTGCTGCAGCAATAGAAAGTGTATACAATCCATCGTCATTTAATTTGATCGTTGCAGAACCAACGTCAACGCCAGAAATACCGGAGCCCTGCATCGCCATTGACAGTCCGACACTTCGAACTTTTCCATTTCCCATATCTTTGCATGGATATTTTTCATCCCATTTGATCATCTCTTTTGCACGGGCAAGGCATCGATCCAAAGCACAGCTGTTTGCTGTTTCTCCATAATATGCTGGCATCACATCGCCTTCACGGACCATGTTCATCTCACGGATCTTCGTTGGGTCCATTCCTATCTTAGCTGCAAGTTCACTGACTGCTGATTCCAGCGCAAACACACCCTGTGTCGCACCATATCCACGATAAGCCCCGGCTGACATACGATTTGTATACACAACATCATATGCAAAACGATGTGCTTCCAGATCTCGATATAATGGAATTGATTTATGCCCAGATAATCCTACTGTTGTTGGACCATGTTCTCCATAGGCTCCTGTATTGGATAATGTATAAACATCGATCGCACGGATCTTTCCATTCTTGTTTGCTCCGACACGAACTGTTACCTGCATCTCATGTCTTGGTGAAGATGCGATCTGAGACTCTTCTCTTGAAAAAATGATCTTGGATGGTTTCTTTGTCATCCATGTGACAAATGCTGGATATACTTCGGAGATAGAACTCTGTTTTGCTCCAAATCCTCCACCGATTCTTGGTTTTGATACACGAATCTTTGATTTTGGAATGCATAATGCATTGGATAAGATCCTTCGTACATGGAATACGATCTGTGTGGAACTAACAACGTTCAATCTTCCATATTCATCAATAAAACAATAAGTTCTGAATGTCTCCATCATTGCCTGCTGATTTGCTTTTGTATGATATGTATGTTCTACAACCACGTCGCAATCTGCTAATACCGCATCGACATCTCCTTCGTGTGTTTCTTCTGTTGCACACAAGTTTTTCTTATTATCTGCACCAATATTACATAATGCTTTCCAGTTATCTTCTGGATGCACTAACGGTGTGTCTTTATCCATTGCCTTACGTGGATCTAAGTTTGCTGGCAGTACTTCGTATTCCACACGTAACATCTTGAGTGCCTGATCAACACACTTTTCATTCTCTCCGGCAACGATCGCAACAGGATCTCCAACATAACGGACATGCTGATCCAGAATCTGTCTATCATATGGGCTTAATTCTGGATATGTCTGTCCTGCCATCGTAAAACGTTCCTGTGGCACATCTTCCCATGTATAAATTGCCTCAATCCCTGGCACTTTCATAGCAAACTGGGTGTTGATCGATTTGATCATTGCGTTCGCATATGGACTTCGAAGTAATTTCACGATCAGACATTCTTTTGGTGCCTTATCATTTGTAAATACAGGTTTCCCTGTCACAAGTGCCATAGCGTCTTTTTTCATGATCGGCTGGTTAACTACTTTCATTCGGCACCTCCATCTTTATTTTTCTTATATTCCAAAAAGTCTAAGATCCCTCGAAGCTGTCCTTCATATCCAGAACATCTGCAAAGATTCCCCGCAAGGTATTCTTTGATCTCTTCTTCACTCGGATCTGGAATCTCTCTAAATAATGCGATCGCATTCATGATCATTCCTGGGTTACAAAATCCGCACTGTTCAGCCCCTTGGTTCGCAATAAAAGCTCCAAACTCAGCTGCTTCTTCCTGCAGTCCTTCTAAAGTATCGATCTTATGTCCATCAACTCTTGCTGCAAGAATGGAACATGATAAGATTGGCTGGTCATCCATAAATACCGTACATAATCCGCAATTTGATGTCTCGCATCCACGTTTCACACTGTAACAACCAAGATCTCTGACAAGATCGATCAGGAGAGTGTCTGCATCAATCTGTGGGGTTACTTTCTTTCCATTTAATGTAAATGTAATCTCCATGTTTATTTTTCTCTCCTTTCTTCTAACTGTTCAAAACCTCTTCTTAATAAGACTTTTGATAACTGTTCACGGTAAGCAGCACTTGCTCTCATGTTGCTTCCAAAATTCATCTGACCGGTCACTTCATCTGCGAGTTTTCTTCTTCCTTCATCATCTTTGATCTGTTCCATCCACTGATCTGATAATCTGACTCTGCAAGCTCTGGATGGTCTTGCACCGACAACCGCATATGCCTCTTTCTCACCTAATGAAACAGCGCAGGTCAAAACTGGAAAATCTGTCTTTGTATTTCTATGAGAAAGATAAACACTTTCCTGCGGATGCTTCTTAATGATCAGACGCATTAAAATATCATTTGGATATTTATTGGCTGCAAATTGATCTAATGGAATGATTCCTTCATGATGTAACTCCACATAACTGTCAAACGCCAGAAAACAGCTTAATACATCAGAAAAACCGAACTTTCCAAAAATACTTCCACCTACTGTCGCAAGATTACGGAACTGCACTCCGACAATGTGTGTCACACTTTCTTTTACCGCTCCCTGACTCCATGTATTTAATCCTTCATGAAGTTCGATCTGTCTTAGTGTTACCATTGCTCCGATTGAAAATTCCTCATCATTTTCTTCGATCTGATCAAGTCCAAGACCCGACAGATCAATTGCTTTTTGTACATTTCTTGTGACCATCTTAAGCCACAACATGCCACCGATCACGCAGTTGGTCTTCTTCTGATTCAGCTCATAAGCTTGCTCAAGACTTTCTGCTTTGACGTATTCCTTGATCTTTAACATCTTATTTCTCCTTTAATTTTTTAAAATATCCCTTGTTTATACATTCTTTCACATTCTACAGAGCAACACAGGCAATTGGCAAAAAAAAGAGTACTTTCTGAGAAAGTACTCCTTCAGGTATCGTCCTATAATCCCCAGTATTCTCCATAGGTATCTTTGATGTTCTGTACATCGCTGTCTGTAATTCCATCAATCGTACTCTTAACAAACTGGTAAGTTCTTGGTCTCTTTGATCTTAATGCGGATGGATGCTCCTTATAATCCTTGTAAGATTCTGCAAAATACTCAGATGCTGATTTGATCGCATATGCTTTGTTATATCCATCATATTTATCCTTCTCAGCATTGTAAATTGACTTCCATTCACTCGTTCCAACTTTATCTCCTGCAATGAAATTAGCAAAATGTCCTAATTCGTGAAGTAATACAGAAGATCTCGCACTCTGAAGTGCGATCTTATGGCTCTTAACGCTAAATACACCTGTCGCTTCCGCATTTTTATCAATCACCATCTTAAACTTCAGATCTTCAAATGCATTCAAGATCTTACCATCTGCCTGAGAACCAAGTGTTCTTAATGTTGTTCCAGAAACACCAGACATCTGACTCAATTCAACCGTTGTTGTCTTGGTCGTTGTCTGAACGACTGTCTTGATCGTTCTCTTCTTAGAACCCTTCTTGTCATAATCCTTCTGTGTTTTGACAACTTTTGTATTCACAACCTTACGTCTGGAATGATTCTGAGATGTTGTTGTTCTTCTCTTTGTTGTTCTTCTTGTTGTTATTTTGCTTCTGCTTGCTTTCTTCTTAAGCTTCTGGATTCTTGTGCTTTTCTTTGTTGTTTTCTTCGTCGTTACCTTCGGTTTCTTGCCAAGCGGTACTTGAATCCCATCAATTGATGTTGTTGCTTCGCTTGGATGCTGCATAGTATCAACGCTTTCATAGGAAGCCATCTGCTTCTCAAACTTCTCCTGCTGACGGTTATTGTAAAATGTGACTCCACCAAAAACCAATGCAACAGCTACTACCACGGACACCAATCCGACCATGACTTTCTTCTTCATAACTCTCGCCCCTTCTTAATATTAATATCTATACTTTTTGCTTTTGTCTCTCAATCTCCATATGAGAGACACTCACCCTATAATATATTTTTATCGTACAATATTCGCACTTTTTTGTCAATAAATTCCGATGGATTTCAGCCTGTTTCTGACCATATTTCTTAGCGGATCCTTTTTATTATCATTTCTGGATTGGATGCATATAAAATCGCAGTTTCTTTGCTGATCTGTCCTTCTTTATATAGATTGATCAATGACTGGTCCATAGATATCATTCCGCTCCCTGTAGAGGAATAGATCAAACCATCTATTTGATGCACTTTATTTTCACGGATCATATTGCGGATCGCCGGGGTCACTTCCATGATCTCAAACACAGGAATCAATGTTCCATCCATCGTTGGTATCAGCTGCTGAGAGATCACTGCCTGTAATACAGAAGCCAGCTGAATCATGATCTGGCGTTGCTGATTTGGTGGAAATACATCTATGATACGTTCGATCGTATTCGCTGCCCCGATGGTATGAAGTGTTGAAAATACCAGATGCCCTGTTTCTGCAGCTGTCATAACTACCTGAATCGTTTCATAATCTCTCATTTCCCCAAGCAATATCACATCCGGACTTTGTCTTAATGCGGCTCTTAAGGAAGTAACATAATTTACAGTATCCATGTTTACTTCTCTCTGACTGACGATACTTTTCTTATGTTGATGTAAAAATTCCAAAGGATCTTCCAATGTGATGATGTGATCTTCTTTTGTTTCATTGATTTCTTCTATCATGCATGCAAGTGTCGTGGATTTTCCACTTCCCGCTGGTCCTGTTACAAGCACAAGTCCTTTGTTTAATTCACTTAATTTCATTACCTGCTCTGGTATTCTTAATTGCTTATAGTCTGGCAGGCGGAATGCGATCACACGGATCACTGCCGCTAAGGATCCTCTCTGTTTATATGCACTGACACGAAATCTTGACAATCCAGGAATTGCAAATGAGAAATCATCATCCCCTGTCTTCAACAGTTGATCTATGTCTCTGTCTAACGCTTTCTCATAAATCTCCCGGATTATTTTTTCCGTATCTTGCGGCATCATTTTTTCTTCATTGATGCGACGCATCACTCCATTTACTTTCATCGTCAATGGAAGCCCTGCTACAATAAACAAATCTGAGGCTTCCTCTTTTGCTGCTAATGTTAAAAATTCTTCAATATTCATGCTGGCCCCTTTTACTTATTTCTATAAACCGGAAGGAAATCATCCTTCTTCCATGCCCCAACAGCTTCTTTTTTCCATTTGATCACTTCATAACACAGATCATTCTTTTTCTCCGGATAATAAATCTGCAATTTCACAGATAACTGCTGTGTGTCTGTGATACTTTCCTGAAATGCAATTGTTTTCTCTTTTTTATTATATGAAATCCCCTTGCTTTTTGTAAACGATCGACCAACCCTTTTCATATAATCTTTTTTATCCTTAGATCTGCGATACAACTTCCATAGTTTCTCATCGATCGCTCCAACTTGTTCATTCGCTGCATTGGATGCCTGATAAAAAGCCGACGTACGTTCCAAATTCTTTTTACTTAACGTATGATCTCCATTGGCACTTGAAAGTGTCAAAGCCGCAAAAACTGCTAAACAGACCATAGCTAACACGAGCACGATCGAAGCTGCTCCAATCCCTAAAAATGGCATTTTACGATCTTTCATTATCTTTCCTTTCCTGCCTGTATCTTAAAATATCAAGCTGATAAATCTGTTGGTTTTCCCTCCACATCGTAATCTTTCCCAGAACTTTCGCTGGCTGCCTTTCAAGCTTTATCGTCATATGATAACGGGCTTTTGTTTTCTTTATCTCATTCCAATCCTGATCATAATAACACTGATAATCTCCGGCTTTACCATCTATTTGTGTAAAATATTCTTGAAAATCTTTGATGTCATAAGCACCCGCTTCTATCAGTTCTGCAGCTTGTGTTACATAATTTTTTGTCTCTGTCATTTCTCTTGCTTTTGCACTAATGTTATGAGCTTTTACAAATACCTGAAGCAGGATTGATCCACAGATTGCAAAAAAGAATAATACCATCATTAATTCCATCAGGATCAGGTGTGTTCCATTGCTTTTTTGTCTCATACTTCCTCCTAATTCCTGCTGTGTCTGTATACACAGTTCTGATATATCTTGCCATCACTTCCCTGAATCTTTATATGATACAGCTGTTTTGTTTCTATTACAGAAAAATCTTTTGCTGCCACGATCTTCTCTCCCTGCATCGTTGTTGTATCCAGACCTTCTCTTACCATTAATTCTCTCAACGCACCCTTCTCCTGATAGAGATATGTATTGTATTTTTTCCCATTGATCTTTTCTGTATGGATCAGGGCTGTGCGTCCATGAAAGCTGCCGATCTCGATGCTGTCCTTTTCATCCCACTGTCTTATCTTTTCTGTTACATAAGAAATATCGATCCGTTCCTCATAATCCTCATTCATCACAGAAGCTGTATGACTATATATATTCGCCCCGATCATACTCAAGGAAAACGCACAAACTGCAAACACTGCAAATAAGATTACAAGAAACATCTGATCTGTCATATGTCTTTGTCTCTCCAAAAACCTCACCTCTCATTCAATGGGATCACCGTAACTTGTGGCATGCGGTTAGACCCAATGATCTCATATGAGATCACAAACTCGTCTTTGTCATACTCCAATCCATAATGTTTCTCCATATAAGAAAGACTTTCTGGATATCGCCCTTCCACACTGTAACATTGTACCGCCCCTTTGATCACGGCTTCTTTCAGACTTTCTTCCTGTCTTTTCTTTGTTTCCCGAAAAATCTGGCTGCTGCTATTCCATAACACAGCCACCATAATGCCACAGATCATAACTGGCAGGAAAATTCGAATTTTATTGTCAATTTTTCTTTGTTTTTGAAAACGATTTCTCAAAATCTGCCTCCCTTATCCAATTCCAGCCATAATACCAACTAGTGGCAACATGACAGATAATAAAATGATCCCTACGATCACACATAAGATTCCTACCAGCGTCGGTTCTAACACAGCGATCATCTTCTGAATCTGATCCTGCAGTTGTTTCTGATACAGATCTGCTGCCTGTTCCATTACCTCATCTACGGCACCCGTTTCATAACCAATGATCATCAATCTTTCCTGCATTCCATCAAAAATATGTGCTTCTTTCAATGCTTTCGGAAATGTTTCTCCTTCTTTCATCTGTTCCTGACATTGCTGAATCTTCATTTTCAATGGTTCATAATCTGTCAGTTTCTCAGAAAGTGACAAACTTTCATCCATGTCAAGTCCACTCTTTAAAGCCATCGCCATTCCACCTGCGAATCTTGTTCTTGCACGTTTCCATGCGATTTTCTTCATAAATCCGATGGTTTGTATCTTCGAGATAAATTCAATTCTTGCCTTTTTATAAAAAATAACGAAAAATACTATGATCAAGATCACCACTGCCAAAACTACCAGAACAATTGCTGACTGCCTCATCCAATCTCCAATATTCAATAACTGACGTGCAACTCCTGTCATCTCTTGCCCTAATTGCATATATACCTGTTCAAATACTGGCATAACTTTTATAAATAATACTGCAACGATCACTAACAACATCCCGAGCATCGCAACCGGATAAGTCACTGCACTCTTGACAGCATCTAATATTTCTTCTTCCCTCTGGTAATATGCCGCCAATGCTTCCATCGTCTCATCCAATCTTCCTGTCTGTTCTCCGATCTCCGTCATATGAAGTGCATATTCTGGGAAAACCCCTGTTTTCTCCATTGCAGGATAAAGCATTCCACACATTTCAAGTTCTTCGCGGATCTCTTTTAATATCTCCCTGCCTTCTGTCTGGACATCTCCATCTTCCATAATGTAAATCCCCTCAAGCGATGAAATCCCAGATTTCAAGATCAGCGCCATTTGACCACAAAATGTGATCAGTTCTTCGTTGCTAAGTTTCTTCTTCATATCTATCCCTTCTTAATAACTATACTGAAGTACATAATGTTCTCCATTCCCAATATATTCTTTCACATCTTCCTTGTTATCACTATTCGCTGCCAGTGTCGGATCCATTAACTCCCAGCTTTTCCCATCGAACTGAATGATATTATCTACCCATCCCTTTTCATTCAGCCAGGTACTGATCCAGGCATGATAGATATCCCCTGAATACCCGATCTCAAGCTTGGTCGGAATGCCCTGCGAACGCAGCATCGCCGTCATCAGTGCAGCATAATCAAAGCAGATTCCCTTCTTTGTCTTCAATGTCTCATCTACCGATGGCAGATATCCACTCTGAACATTCTGCGCTTTCTCATCATCATATTTTACATTTTTGACCACATAATTATAAACAGCTTTGACGATTGCCAGATCATCTTTGGAATCTTTTGCCAGTTTCTTCGCTTCCTTTACTGCTTTCGTCTTACTTGTAAATTCTACATACTGGTTAGGATATAAAAATGGCAGAAATTTATTTTTTAATTTCACCTCAAAACTATCCATCATCAAAACACTGTATTCATCGTCCTGCACATTTTCATATACAGAGATCTGATATGTACCATTTCCACTGGTCAATGGAAAATATGCCGGCTCTTTTGTCCGTTCAATAAAATATTTATATACTTTATTATTCTTTCCGATCACTTCAACACTGATCTTCTTTGCACTTCCCTTATATCGCAGTGCTACATAGCCTTGAGCCACATTCGATATATCAACCACAGCCTCCCCATGATCCAAAACTTCCTTCCCCGGTGCTTCTGGCTTTAATACTCCTGCTTTCTGAGCTGTTACCTGCTTCTTCCGGCCACATCCGCCAAATGGTAACATAATGATCAGGCATGTCACGATCAGTATTATTTTTATGACATACTTCATAAGAATTCTCCTTGTATTTACTTCCTCTAGTATAACAGATTCACAATATGCCTTCTAATTTTTTTACGTATACAAATGCTCTCTTACATAATTTAAAAACTGCTTCTTTGCATAATCCAATGGCTTATTTTTTCTATAAAATAGTGATATCACAGAATGTAATTCATCTTCTAATGGTATCATTTTAACTCCAGCACATTTAGCTTCTCTATAAACCGTTGAAAATGTGATCGTAACCCCAACCCCTTCACTTACAAAACTCATGATTGTATTTGCTTGTGGAAATTCAAAAGCTATTTTCGGTTCAAATCCTGCTTTCTCACAACTCTTATAAAACACTTCGTAACTTCCGCTGCCTCTCTCTGGGAAGATAAAAACATCATCTTTCAATTCTTTCAGTTGAAGTCGATCTCTTCCATAAAGCGGATGTTTTTCATATAACACTGCACACAATTTATCATCATACAGTGGGGAAAAACGGAATTTTTTCTGATCTTCCATCATATTTTCTCTCAAGATCAAGAAATCATAACGATCGGAGTTTTCCTGAATCTCACTTGCGATTCTTTCATCGATCACAAGTTTGATATCTGGATATTCTTTTCTGAAATCCGCCACCAATCTTGCAAAATGATATGGTGCAAGAACCGGCATACAACCAATCTTAATTTCCTGATTTTTCTGAACATTTTTCAACATCTCTTCATAGGTTCCCGTCATTTTCTTTGCATAAGACAAAAAGATCTCTCCTTCTTTGGACAACTCAAATTTCCTTGTATTCCTGCGGATCAGTGTAATTCCTAACTCATTTTCCAACTTACGGATCTGTTTTGATAATGCACCTTGTGTCATGTTACAGGCATATCCAGCTTCTGTGAAATTTTTCTGTTTACATAATTCCATATAATAATATAATTGCTGTATTTCCATTTTTCCATACCTTTTTCAAATATCTTCGTATATTCCTATTTGGAATATATCAAATCTCAACTGGAATTGCAATACTTCGCGCTCTCTATATATAATAAGAAACACAAAAGGGAATACGATTGATAAAATATGAAATTTTGATGAAAGGAATCGTTGATATTATGAAAAACAAAAAAAGATTTTTTTACCATAGATTGTTATTTTATATTTTAGGACTGTTGATCATGTCTGTTGGTTCTAATTTATTTTTGAAAGCAGCTCTTGGAGTTGCACCTAGCTGTACGATGGCTTTGACATTAAGTTATCTTTCCCCAATTCACAGCTATGCCTTATTTAACTTCCTGATCAACTCTACTTTCTTAGTTTGCGAAGCTCTGATCCTTCATGAATTCGGGAAAATGCAGTTGACTCAGCTTGGTTTGACTTTTGTTTATTCTTTATTTATCGAATTTACTTCTTATGGTTTATTCTTTATTGAACCTCATGGACTTGCCGCTAAGATTTTACTATCTGTCATCGCATGTGCCGTTCTATCAATAGGTGTCGGATTCACGATCAGTTCCGGGTTCGCTGTTATGCCAATGGAAGGACTTGTGAAAACTATCTCTGATAAGAAAAATATAAGCTTTGGCGCTGTCAGAGTTTGTCTGGAAGTTTTATTTACTGTATGTTCTGCGATCTCTTCTTTTGTATTGCTTCCAGAATTACCATCCGTTGGAATCGGAACCGTGATCGCCGCTTTCTTAAGTGGTAATATTACAAATATATTTTCTTCTCTATTTCATAAGAGAATCAATGCCTACCTTGGATTTCAGGCATAATCCTATAGAAAAAAAACGTAATCTCAAATGAACCTCTTGAGATTACGTTTTTTTATTCTATCCTGCTTCTTTAGTTTTTGCCTATTCCCATGGATCGATTTGCTGATTCGTCGGTACAACTTTGATCTTCTTTGAAATCGTTATCTTTGTCCCTGTTTTTAATTTTGCAGAAATCGTCACTGTTCCAGCTTTATTTCCTGTGATTCTTCCATTCGAGTCAACAGATGCCACGGATGGATTACTACTCTTCCATGATGTGAAAGATGATGTATTGATCACTGTTGGATACACACCGTACTCTTTCATCATTTTGCCTTGATATGTTGGCTTCATCTGCATTTTTTCTGTTTCCCATATTGTACCGTATCTGCTGTCTAGTTTTAAATAACTCTTCTTTAAATATGAATTCTTTGTCACGATATTTTTTGTAAATTGCTTTCTTGCCTTGGATTTTTCTACTTTCTTTGCTTTGGAACTGCTAAAGTCTAATACCCAGGTATTGGCTTCGTATCCGTCTCTTGACACAACCGTAACTGCTGCAACCCCTACACTTTTTGCATTCGAAAGTAACAGACCTTTTCTATGTGTGGAAGAATTGATCCAACCCTTTACGATCTGCTTCGGTGTAGTTTCTGCGGATTGTGCGCAGTTTTCATAGATGATCTTCTTGTTGATACTTTTTGAAAGCTTTCCATTTGGTCTTCTATGCGGACTTGTTTCTGGAATATAGATCGTTGTTTCAAATCCACGCATAATTGCTGAATTTGTCAATCCTCGATCCATCTTCAATGCTTTGCGTCCATTTTTCTTACGGTATTTGTTCACTTCTTTTAAGATTTTCTGTGCATCGTTATAATCCTGATATCCTGTAACAGATAATTTCCCTGTAGAAGCAGCCTCTACCTTCTTCTGGCTGACTCCTGCAGTTGTAAATAGCATTGCCGCTGCTAATGCAATACTGGCAGCTCTTCTTAATAGTTTCCTCATAAACTTTCTCCTTTCATACTTTTGATCATGGTACCTTTATATAATTTGTGCACAGATATCATTCAAACAACATCTCTCACAATGAGGCTTTGTTCTTGCCGTACAGACATCTCTTCCATGCCATACCAGCCTGTGGCAGAAATCACTTCCTTCTTCTGGTGGAACGATCTCCCATAATGCCATCTCAACTTTTTTAGGGTCTTTTATCCCATCAACCAATCCAATCCGGTTGACCAAACGGATACAATGTGTATCCGTAACGATCGCAGGTTTGCCAAAAACATCTCCCATGATCAGGTTGGCACTTTTTCTTCCGACCCCAGGAAGACTTAGAATCGATTTAAAATCGGTTGGGATCTTACCGTTATATTCATCTCTTAAAACTTTCATACATTTGCTGATATCTCTTGCCTTGCTCTTTCCAAGACCACAGGGTCGTACGATTTCTTCAATATCTGCAACGTCTGCTGCTGCCAGTGCTTCTACTGTTGGATATTTTTCAAATAATCCTTTTACCACGACATTTACTCGTGCATCCGTACACTGAGCCGCCAGTCTTACACTAACTAATAATTTCCATGCCTGATCATATTCCAATGTGCAGTCTGCATCTGGATATTCATTCTTCAGACGCTCAATGACTTCTAGTGCCAGTTCTTTTTTATTCATAACAGTATCCTCCTTGAAGGTTGTTTTATCCTTATTATACCTTACATTTTTGCATATTTCTATGCTATAATGATTTTGTATTTTTTGTTCATCGAAAGGAGAATTTTATGAAGAAAAGTTTTTTAAAAGGTGCCTCTATTTTTCTGGCATCTGTATTAACAGTAGGTATGTGTTCTGCTTATAGTGTAAATGCGAAAGCAAAATTTTCTCTACCTAAGAAGACAACATTAAGTTATGACAAAAAAGATAATGGCGGGAATGGTTTTTACACAAATGTGATCTATATCAAGGGAACAAATCGCTCTAATTCAGAATCCATCCTGCGTAATGGTATGAAGGTTAAATCTTCAAATAGAAAGGTTATTTCTACAAAAACTTTTGGAAAAGATTATTATCTTATTGCAGATAACAATCAAGTAGGAATCGGTGTAAAACTTAAGAAAACAGGATCAACAAAAATCACTGCAAAATTTAAATACAGAGGTAAAACTTATTCTGTAAAAACAACAGTCAAAGTTATAAAATACTCAAATCCTTTTAAGAAGATCGTAGTGGATGGAAGAGACTGTACTTCTGATTTTAAGAATAAAAACGGATCTTCGATCTCCTTTATGGGACGTAACATCAAGATCACTCCTAATAAGAACTGGAGAGTAAAATCTATTTATACTTACAAGCCAGGAGCTACTAAAATGAAAAAAATAAAAGGTTCTTCCGTTACAATCCCAACAAATTGCCGTGCTTTTATTACAATGGAAAATAAAAAGAATAAATTAACGGAAAAAGTTACTTTTGATGAAATGGATACTTCTGAAGATCCTGGATTTATATTCTAGACACAAATTTTAAAACATCCCAGAATCGTCTTTTTATACCTGACGATTCTGGGATGTTTTTATCTTCTACAATTTCTTTATTTGATCTGTTTCATGTTAAATCAATGCCATTCTCTGCCATTTCCCTTGTATGTATCGTTTGACAAACAGGATTCCTCTGAATACCCAGTCTAATGTCATTGCTACCCAGACTCCGAAGACTCCAAGTCCCATCCATTTTCCAAGAACAACGCTGCAGAAGATTCTAAATATCCACATCGTGGCTGATGCTACAACCATACAGTATTTGACATCATTTGCGGCTCTTAATGTGTTCGGGATCGTGAATGCTGGCGGCCAGATCGTTACACAGCATAAAGTATGATATAATAAGATCTTTCTTGTGATCGCTGCTGTTTCTGGTGATAAATGATATACCTGAATGATCAGTGGTAAGATCATAACTACGATGATATTTAATGCGATCAATGCTGCATAGGCTACTTTTAACAGCTTCTTTGTATAGTATCTTGCAGCTTCATAATCTCCAGCTCCGATGCATCTTGATACAACGGTCAGCACTGCAAATCCTACTCCGATTCCTGGGATTAACTCAAATGATGCTACCACATTTCCGATGGCATTGGCTGTGATAGATGATGTCCCAAATCCTGCAACGATACTTAATACCATGATTCTTCCTAGCTGGAACATACTATTTTCAATTCCGTTTGGTACTCCGATATGTAAAATCTTCTGTATTAAATATCCCTTAAAATGAAAATGGATATGTTTGCTTAAATGCACATCCTGATTTTGTTTTGCGAGCAGTCTTACCATAACAACTGCTGCAACAATTCTTGATACTAATGTTGGGATCGCAACTCCCTCAACTCCAAATTTAAACCCATAGATCAAAATCGCATTTCCTGCGATGTTGATACCGTTCATCAACATAGACATATTCATAGAAATCTTTGAATTCCCCATGATACGGAATAATGCGGCGCATCCATTATATATTGCAATAAATGGAATAGATGCCGTGACGATCATCAGATATATTTCTGCGTTATGCATAACTCCTGGTTCAATATTTCCAAACACTACATTTAAAATAAAGTTTTTACATGCATAAATTCCTGCCATGATCACTACAGATAATGAAACAATAAATAAGATCAACTGGTCTGCTGTCTTACATGCCATGATATTTTTTCTCTGTCCGAGAAACTGCCCTGCAACGACGGCTCCTCCAGTTGCCAATGCCGAGAACAGATTGATCATCAATACCATAACACTGTCTACCAATGAAACTCCTGATACAGCTTCTTCTCCAACATTCGCTGTCATGATAGAGTCCGCAAGTCCTACCGTTACAGTTAACATCTGCTCAATGATCAACGGTATGATCAATCGTACGAGATCTTTATTTGAAAACATCCTGTTCCTTGCACTGTCTGTAATTTCCATATTATTTCCTTTCTTTTTTCTGTGTTTTAAAGATTATTTCTGTGTTTTGTCTTTTGTTTTACAGTTTTTATCTTATCACACTTTTGATTTTGTTCAAGGTCTGATTAAAAATATTTACATTTTCTCATTTTTATACAAAAAATATACAAGGTATCTTTTGATACCTTGTATACATTGCATATCATCGTTTTTTATTTCACATAATCCATGATAATTTCGACTGCTTTCTGGATTCCTGTCCTTGCTGAATTGATCATGAGATCATAATTACCGGGGTCTCCCCATTTTTGTTTTGTATAATAATTATGATAAGAAGATCTCTCCCAATCGGTTTGCTTGATCATCTTCTTCGCTTGTCGTTCTGTCACATGTTCTGTCTCTACAATCCGTTTGATCCGTTCTTCTAGAGGACTGTGGATAAAGAAACTGTAGCAGTTTTCGTGATCCTTAAGCACCACATCAGCACATCTTCCCACGAAAATGCAGGATTCATTCTCTGCTGCCAGTTCATGGATCACATGTGCCTGGATCATAAATAATTTCTCTGGTGTCATGATCTCTTCTGTGTCAACGCCTGGAAATCTGTGTCCGATCGGGACATTGATAATGTGGCTGTAGACTGCATTCTCCTCGTGATTCTTTACAAACTCTTCCGACATATCACTTTCTTCGGCAACTCTTGCCAAAATCTCTTTGTCGTAGAAAGGAATTCCAAGCTTCTTGGATAACTGCTGTCCGACCTCTCTTCCTCCACTGCCGAATTCTCTGGAAATGCATATGATCGTATTTTTCTTCATATTGCAACACCCCTTTTCTTGAATTACTTTATGTATTCCTTTGGTAATTGTATTAACCATCCTGTGACTGGTTTTATTCTTATATCAAAAAATTACAAATTTCTTTTTCATCTTTATCAGGATATTTTCTTATTAAATTATATATTTTCTCAATAATTTCTTGATCTTCTAACAGATCATCTGCTATTTTATCTACCGTATCTCCTTTTTCAATTTTTCTCTGTACTAGTGTCACTAATTTTAAAAGTTCACCTTTCCTTATTCCTATATTCTCTGCACTTCTTAATTGACTCGCTTTATCGCGGATTGCCATTTGTTCCCTTAAATAAAGATATCTCTCACTCTCATCTTGGCTCATCTTAATCATTTCATCCCTCACCTTTTCCATGTAATGATTTCCTTCAGATTCTTCTCTGACTTCTTCCCAAGTACTGGCTGAAATTAATTTTGCCCATCGATATAATTCTTGCTTCCTTGCCTTTCCTTTTGTACTTGTTATTTTACTTAATTCTATCACATGAAATTGAAATTTACTACTATACAATTCACCTGTTGTATCATCTTTTAATAAAATTCTATGATAAAATCCAGGACTTTTTAAATAATTAAAATCAAGAATTCCTACATGAATACATGGAGGTAATTCATAATAAGATTCTCCCTTTTTTAATCCCTCTGTAAACATCCGACAATTATAAAATAAACTTCTCTCTGCCCAATCTTCCTGATACGTATTTTGCATCTCGATATTAATCTTTTTGCCACCATTTAAGATTAATTTGACATCTAGTATTCCCTCTTTTTCTTCTTTTACTTCACCTTCCACAAAAGGATCCGTAACCTCCAACTCTTCAATATCTGTTTCCTTTAAATGCAACAATGCTATTAAAAATCCTTTTACTATCTCTTCATTCTTAAATATCTTTTGAAATGCATAATTATTGGTCAAACAAATATTTAATTCTTCCTTACTTGCTGCTCTCTTTCTTAATTGCGCTTCATTGAAATCTGTAATGTCTTTATTCCCCATATTTTCTCCTTATATTACAAATTATGTAAATTGTTTCATTTATATTTTAGCAGATTTCCATTTATTGTCAATTATTTCTTACCTTTTAATTTTGCTTCCTTACGATTGCATATTCATCGTCCATCTGGAAATAAGGGCAATCCCAATCGCTATAGCTCATAAATCTTGCCATCTCATCTTCATCTAAATTAATATCACATACATAATATTCATAATCTTCATCATACACATAATTACTACAATATTCGCACCCTGCGCTTTTCTTCTTTGCCATATATTCTCTCCTTATTTTTGTGTTTCTTCTATATCTAATGTTACGCCCTGTAAAATCTCTGCAAATTCCAGCAAAGATTCACATTTTCCAAATAATATATCATCGACTTTACTTGTATCCTGCACGATATCTGGGATCATCACTGGATTCATGCCTGCTCCATGTGCGGAACGGATTCCATTGATCGCATCTTCTAATGCGATCGCTTTTGATGGATCGACTTTTAATTGTCTGCATGCTTCGATATAAATATCTGGCTCTGGCTTTCCGTGTTCGATCATATTTCCTGTGATCACGGAATCAAAGTAGTCAAAAATCCCTTCTCGTTTCAGATTACTTACGGCGTGTTCTTCACTGGAAGATGTTGCAACTCCGATCTTTAGTCCTTTTTCTCTGAGGACTTTCAAAATCTCATGAAGACCTTTCTTGGCTGGCACACCGTCTTCAACCAATTCATAATATGCATCTCTGTATCCATCCAAAAATTTATCAAATGGAAAATCATTTCCGTAATGTTCTAAGAAATATTTCTTACGATTTGTAAGGTTTGTTCCCAATGTATTGACAATATTATGCCCCAGAGGTCCATATCCCAGACGTTCTCCTGCAATATCCCATGACTTCTGTACATAGCGTTCACTGTCAAACATCAGCCCGTCCATATCAAAAACAACGGCCTGTATCTCTTTTAATTTATTAAGATCCATCGTCTCTATTCCGCCTTCCTTGTTGATCATCTTTCTATGATACCACGGATTTCCTTTGATTTCATCTGGTTTACAAAAATCGCACTGACTGTTATCATGGATTTTAGGATTAGGAGGAATTGATTTATGAAATCATCATCGAATTTAAAATCACTATTAAAAAATATTGACCGTAAAGGATATCCTGCATATAAAAGTACGCAAGGTACTTATGATTTTGGAACTTATTTTCTTTCCATTGATCATGTACAAGGCGATCCTTTTGCATCTCCATCAAAATTAAGTATCCATGTGAAAGGAAGATCAGCTGGATTTCCTGCTTCTTTTTATGATACAAAATATAAACAGGTTGCACTCTGTGATCATTTGACACGATTATTTTATCAAACTTTATCTAAGATCTCTTTTCGTGCCAAAGGTTCTGGAAAAAGCGGTTTATTTTCTGTCAGTAAATGTGGACAACAGGTACTAGAACGAACTGCATGTACGATCAATCCTTCCAACGGTGACATCTCTGTTCATTTTGAAGCTGGTTTCCCTGCAAATGGACGAACTGTAAATGCGCGAGAATTGGATAAAATGTTGTTTGGACTGCTGCCAGATTGTGTTTCATCTTCTTTGTTTTATAAAAATATTGATCAAAAAATGTTGGAATCAGTAATTTATTTATCCGAAGATCAACATACAATTCGTAAAAATCTGTCTTCTATGGGACTTGTCGCATTTATTGCAGATGGCTCTGTTTTGCCTAGAGAAAATGGTATCTCACAGAAACCTTTAAGAAACTGTGTGAAATTCCAGTCACCAGATACTTACCGTGTATCTTTTGAACTTCCACATCAAGGAATGATCACGGGTATGGGAATTCCGAAAGGAATCACCCTGATCGTTGGTGGTGGATATCATGGAAAATCGACGTTATTAAAAGCATTGGAACTTGGTGTTTACGATCATGTCAAAGGGGATGGTCGTGAATTTGTCATTACTGATCCAACTGCCATGAAGATTCGTGCAGAAGATGGAAGAAGTATTACAAATACAGATATTTCTATGTTCATTAATAACCTGCCAAATGGGAAAAATACGGTTTCTTTTGACACAGAAGATGCCAGTGGAAGCACCTCACAGGCTGCAAATGTAGTTGAAGCCATGGAAACGGATTCTTCTTTATTCTTAATTGACGAGGATACGAGTGCCACTAACTTTATGATCCGTGATGAACTGATGCAGCGTGTAGTTCTTCGTGATCAGGAACCGATCACTCCTTTCATCGAACGGATTCGTGAATTATACGAAAGATATGGTATTTCTTCGATCATCGTTGCTGGAAGCTGTGGATCTTATTTCCATCCGGCAGATCATATCATTCAGATGGATCAGTATATACCAAAAGATATCACTACAGTCGCCAAAGACGCAGCAAAAGATTTCCCTATGGTTTCACTGCCTGAGAAGAAACATCCAGATCCTTGTTTTGACCGTTGTTTCAACGCTGGAAATCATTTGAAGAAAGAACGCAAGATCAAGATGAAAACACTTGGAAAAGATGCTTTTTCGATTAACAAGGATACAGTTGATCTAAGATATGTGGAGCAGATTGCTGATACTGAACAGACAACAGCTCTTGGTTATGCTTTGTTGTATGCGAAACTTCATTTGATGGATGGGAAGAAAGATCTTTGTGCAGTTGCAGATGAATTAATGCAGATGATTGAAACAAAAGGACTTTCTGCACTCTTGGATAGTAAGTATGTGAAAAGTAATCTGGCGATGCCTCGGAAGCAGGAAGTTATGGCAGCGATGAATCGTTATCGAAATCTCTGATTTGTGGATAGTGTTGCATGTATGAGTCAGAAAGAAAATAAGAAAAAATATTTATAAGAATACAGGGTGACACTCCGCATTTTTGAAAGCGTTTTTTACAAATCGCTGATCCGCGCCTGTTCCTTTGATAACTTCCTGGCTGCGAGCCAAAATGCCCGCAGCTACGGTCAGACAATCAACCACAGGGCGCTGCGAATTTGTAAAAAACGCATTCAAAAAGTGCTCATGTTGTCACCCTGTATTCTTATAAATATTTTTTCTTATTTTCTTTCTGACTCATACAACGGAACGCTATTCAAATCACTACACAGTGTGTATGTTAAACGGTATTGACTGATAAGTTTTGAATTCGTTGACGGAAGATAAAAGAAACTTACGAAAACCAATAACGTTTAACATACACCCCACCTAAGTTTTCCAATCTTGTAATTGTCCACACTTTAGCCTTCAGGTATATGATAAAAAATAAATAAACGATCGGAAGAGTAGCATTAGAATTTTGCCACGTTTTTTGCGGATTCGCAGCCGGCTTGGTGTGCTGTCTGAGCCTCAAAGAGTTCTGATTTAAACACCCTTGAAGGCGAGTTGCACAAGGAAAGCCGGCGGATCAGCGATCTGCAAAAAACGTGAGCAAAATTCTCTAGCTGCTCTTCCAATCGTTTATTTATTTTTATCATATACTGAAAGACTACAGTTGGCCAACACACAAATTAAAACTTATCAGAAATCTGTGCATGTAATCCCTGTAATGAATTCACTTCTTCATTCTGATCCTGATGTGCTTTTACATAAGCGATTCCTTCAGCTGCTGCTTTGGCTGCTGCGATCGTTGTATAATATGGAATCTTCGCTTTGATCGCACCTTTTCTTAGGTAACTATCATCGTTCACGCTGTCTTTTCCGACTGGAGAGTTTACAATAATATCGATATTACCATTTGTGATAAGGTCAAGGATGTTTGGTCTTCCTTCGCTTAATTTATTGACTTTCTCAGCTTCAATTCCAGCTTCTTTGATCAGTTTACATGTGTTTTCTGTTGCAAGGATCTTGAATCCGTCGTCTGCGAATGCTTTTGCTACTTCTACAACTTCTTCTTTATCCTTGCGATTTACAGAAATCAGTACCGTTCCTCCTAATGGAAGTTTCGCTCCAACACCTTCCTGTGCTTTGTAGAAAGCTTCTCCATAGGATTTGGATAATCCAAGAACTTCTCCTGTAGAACGCATTTCTGGTCCTAGAACTGGGTCTACTTCTTGGAACATATTGAATGGGAAGGCTGCTTCTTTGACTCCATAATATGGAATTGCCTGTTCTTTTAATTCTGGTACTGGTGATGGTTTTCCTGTTAATTCAGATGTGATGATCTGTGTTGCCAGTGGAACCATTCTCACGTTACATACTTTGGATACCAAAGGTACTGTACGAGATGCACGTGGGTTTGCTTCTAATACATAAACTTTATCATCTTCGATCGCATACTGCATATTCATTAGTCCTTTGACATGCATTTCTTCTGCGATCTTTCTTGTGTATTCTTTGATCGTTTCCAGGTTTTCTTCTGAAATATGAACAGATGGAAGAATACAAGCGGAGTCTCCTGAATGAACTCCTGCAAGTTCGATATGTTCCATCACTGCTGGTACAAATGCGTGTGTTCCGTCACTGATCGCATCTGCTTCACATTCCATCGCATGATTTAAGAAACGGTCGATCAGGATTGGGCGGTCTGGTGTTACACCAACGGCTGCTTTCATATATCCTGCCATGCTTTCGTCATCATAGACAACTTCCATTCCACGTCCACCAAGAACGTAGGAAGGTCTTACCATCACTGGATATCCGATCTTTCCTGCGATCTCTAATGCTTCTTCTACTGTTGTTGCCATTCCTGATTCTGGCATTGGAATCTCTAATTTATCCATCATTTCACGGAACAGATCACGGTCTTCTGCAAGGTCAATGACAGATGGAGATGTTCCAAGAATCTTCACACCATTTTTCTCAAGTTCAGCAGCAATATTCAGTGGTGTCTGTCCACCAAACTGAGCGATCACTCCTAATGGTTTTTCTTTATTATAAATACTTAATACATCTTCCACTGTTAATGGTTCGAAATATAATTTATCGGATGTATCGTAATCTGTAGATACTGTCTCTGGGTTGCAGTTTACGATGATCGTCTCGAATCCCATTTTCTTCAGTGCCTGAGATGCATGTACACAGCAGTAGTCAAATTCGATACCCTGTCCGATACGGTTTGGGCCTCCACCTAAGATCATGATCTTTTGTTTATCTGTAGATACTGGGTTCTTGTCTTCTGCATTGTATGTTGAATAATAATATGCACTGTCTGGTGTTCCACTTACATGAACCCCTTCCCATGCTTCTTCGACACCGATAGAAATACGTTTATTTCTGATATCTTCTTCTGGAATCTCTAATAACTGACTTAAATATTTGTCAGAGAAACCATCTTTCTTCGCTGATGTTAACATTTCATCAGATGGCATGTTTCCTTTGCATGCAAGAAGCTTTTCTTCTTCCTCAACTAACTCTTTCATCTGCTCGATAAAGTATGTTTTTACTTTTGTCAGTTCAAAGATCTCATCGACAGTTGCACCTTTTCTTAATGCTTCATACATGATGAAATGACGTTCGCTTGATGGTGTCACTAATTTCTTTAATAATTCTTCTTTTGTTAAAGTATCAAAGTTGTTCGCATGTCCAAGTCCGTAGCGTCCTGTCTCTAAGCTTCGGATTGCTTTCTGGAATGCTTCTTTGTATGTCTTACCGATACTCATAACTTCACCAACGGCACGCATCTGTGTTCCAAGTTTGTCTTCGACACCTTTGAATTTCTCAAACGCCCAACGTGCAAACTTGATAACGACATAGTCACCGTCTGGTACATATTTATCTAATGTTCCGTATTTTCCACATGGAATATCTTTTAATGTTAAACCTGCTGCAAGCATTGCAGAAACTAAAGCGATCGGGAATCCTGTCGCTTTGGATGCTAATGCTGAGGATCTTGATGTTCTTGGATTGATCTCGATAACAATAATACGGTCTGTCACTGGATCATGAGCAAACTGTACGTTTGTTCCACCGATAACCTGTACAGAATCTACGATCTTATATGCCTGTTCCTGTAATCTCTGCTGACATTCTTCAGAGATCGTGAGCATCGGTGCGGAACAGAAAGAGTCTCCTGTATGCACTCCTAATGGATCGATATTCTCAATGAAGCAAACTGTGATCATATTTCCTTCTGCATCACGGACAACTTCTAATTCTAATTCTTCCCATCCAAGAATGGATTCTTCTACAAGTACCTGTCCAACTAAACTTGCCTGAAGTCCTCTTGCCATAACGGTCTTTAATTCTTCTTTGTTGTATACCAGTCCTCCACCGGCTCCACCCATTGTGT
>OLRK01000569.1_pt1 | contig 41497 bp, 35 predicted proteins | sample 1672911 | NCBI WGS metagenome assembly OLRK01 (sample SAMEA3136736, study PRJEB25190) | human gut metagenome | biome: human gut; feature: human-associated habitat; material: faeces | place: Austria | collected 2013 | reverse complement strand
CCTGGGCCGCGCTCCGGCGCGGGAGGAGTCTTGGGGGCGGATAGTTCTCCTGTTTTGGGGAGGCGGTCCGCCGGTTCCCGTTTTGGCTGGACTGGCTCCGGTTTTGGAGCGGCCGGTTTTGGGGCGGGAGGATTCGGGAGCTGCGGTTCCCCTTTGGGAGCGGGGACTCCCGGGGCCGCCTTGGGAGCTGGAGCCGGGGCTGCCTCTTTCGGGGTCAAACCAGCTGCTTTCGGGGCCGGTTTTGCCTTGGGGGCCGGGGGATTTGCCGGTGCCTTCGGAAGAAGGGCGGCCGCCTGGCCGGCGGCTGGCCCGCCGTCTGGGGGAGCCGGCTTTTCTTTCAGTGCCGGTCCGCCGTCCGGGGGAGTCGGTTTTTCTTTCGCGGCTGGCCCGCCGTCTGGAGGAGCCGGTTTTTCTTTTGCCGCTGGCCCGCCGTCGGGAGGAGCGGGGTTTTCCTTAGGCTCCGGCGCGCTGGGCGCGGCGGCAGGGGTTTTCCTGGCGGTGGAGGTGCCGTTTCCGGCGGCCGGAGTTTCCTTCGCCCCTGGCCCGCCGTCGGGAGGAGTGGGTTTTTCTTTGGGTGCTGGCCCGCCGTCTGGGGGAGTGGGTTTTTCCTTCGCTGCCGGTCCGCCGTCAGGAGGAGTGGGCTTTTTCTTTGCTCCCGGCCCGCCGTCGGGAGGAACGGGAGGTTCCGTTTCGCCGGGAAGGGTCAGAGTTTCTCCGTTTGCGGGGACGGTGGTTTCCCCGCTTTCTGGGGTTCCTGCCGTGCCGGAGACGGACTGGGAGCTGACGTCCGCGGCCGGATGGGAGGCGATGGAAAAAATTCCAAACGCCGTCGCGGCCAGAACCAGGGACCACAGGGAAATTTTTAAAATCAGGTTATTCCTGCTCATAAGCTTTCGCCTCCTTTTTGAACGATTGGTAGGCCCTCCAGGATACCAGGATCTGATGGAGGGCTACGGCGCCGATGGGAATCAGCCACAGCGCCGGCTGCAGGCCGGGGGTAAAGGCCGCCGCCAGAAACAAAATGGCGAAAACGCCCCAGAGGATGAAAAAGGGGAGACGTTCCCTGGGAAAAAGGACTTTGACCGGCCGTCCCCTCCGGCTTAAGCAGACCCACATCCCAAAGGCGCCCAGGGCTGCCCCTAAAAGAAACATGGGCAGCTCCCGTCCCATTCCCGGAAGGGGGCGGTAGAAATAGGAGTGGAGCCAGAGCAGAAAGAGCAGGCCGGCGGCGGCAAAGGGCGCCGCCGCCCACGCCCGTTTCACGGCCGGGGAGCCGGGGGCCGGCGCCTGGGACGGGAAAGAGGATTCCCCATCCCATGTCTGTGCCGGGATTTCCGCCGTGGCATTCGGTTCAACCGCCCGGCCGTCCTTGGCTGCCGTATTCCATGTTTCAACCGCCCGGCCGTCCTTGGCTGCCGTCTTCCGCGTTTCCGCCGCCCGGCCGTCTTCCGCCGCCGCGCCGCTCATTTCCGCCGCCAGACGGTCCTCGGCTGCCCCATCCCTCATTTCCGCCGTCAGGCGGTTCTCCGCCGCCGCGCCGCCCGGCTTTGCCCGCTGGGCCCAGGTCAGGGAGGAGTAGCCCGTTTCGTCCTCTGCCTGCCGTCCCGTCACGCTGTCCACCACCTCAAATATGTCGCCTACGCCGCTGATGGTGGTCTGATAGGCCGTTTCCGGGGCGTATCCCGTTTCCAGAAGGGCCCGGTATTTTTCCAGAAGATCGGCGCACAGCGCCTCCTTTGCCTCCTCCGTCTGCTGTCCCGCCGGACAGCCCGCGAAGGCGCGGTTGATGTAATGACAGATCTTTTCTTCTCCGCTCATATGGTTATTCCTCCTTTCGCCCGCCGTCCAGCAGACGGTCCAGCAGTTTCTTGATTTCCTCCCATTCCAGAAGGCGTTTTTGCAGATATTCCCGTCCGGCGCCGGTGATGGAGTAGTAGCGCCTCCGCGGCCCGGAGCTTTCATTTCCCCAGTAGGACGTCACGTAGCCCTGTTTTTCCAGCCGCCGGAAGGTGGTGTAGAGCGTCGCTTCCTTCAGCTCGTAGCTGCGGCCGGATTTTTCCAGGATCCGGCTGTTGATCTCATAGCCGTAGCTGTCCCCCTCTGAAAGACAGCAGAGGATGATGCCGTCTGTATATCCGTATATCATGTCAGATGTGATATTCAACTATAATCACCTCCCAGGTACAGCATATCATATAATACCTCACCATACAATATAGTTAAAAAATTATTTTTTCTCCCGCAACTTTTTCCCATTCTGTCCCGTCAAATAAGTACAACCGAAAAAACGAAGAAAGAGAAGGAGATTAAATATGAACAGAAAAACTATGAGAAAACTCCCCATGATGTTAATGTGCGCGGCGGCCCTGGCGGCCACCAACCCGGCCATGCCGGCATACGCGAAAAAGAAGACCCAGGTTACCCGTTCCGCGACCTCAGATACGGAGAGAATGCGGGACGCTGCCTCCTCTGTGCAGAAGGCCTTCGACAAGAAAAGCCTGACGGATCTGGCAAAGCTGTGCGAGTACCCCGTCACCGTTTTCTACAACGACGGCCAGGCCGTGGAGTACAAGAACCAGAACGAATTTAAAAAGCTGGGAGAGGACGTGATCTTTTCCGCGAAAATGCGGGAGTACATCGGGGCCACCAACGCGGCCAAGCTAAAGATTGAAAAGAACGGCCCCACGGTTATGGGCGACGAGTTCGGCCTCACCTTAAGAAAGAGAAAAGGGAAGTGGAGAGTGAACTATTTCTACGTGGATTCCGCCTATTCCTCTGATCTTTCCGATCCGGCCAAGGTGGCGGAGACCATCCAGAAAACCCTCTATTACAAGGATCTGGAGACCCTGTCCCAGCTGTGCGACTACCCGTTGGACATCTTTTTCGAGGACGACTCCTATAAGGAGGTCAAATCAGCCGCGGAGCTGAAGAACCTGGGAGAGGACCGGGTGTGCACCGGCGGGCTGATCGACGCCGTGGACCAGGCGGATCCCTCCAATCTGCCCACCTTGGGAGAGAACGGCTTAAAAATCGGCGGCGCCAAAGGCGTGGATATGTATAAAATCGGAAACAGCTGGAAGATTCGCGCCATCTATCAGTAACATATAGAAACGAACGCGAAACAGCGCGCCCCCAGAGAAACGTCTCTGCGCGGAGCGCGCTGTTTTTTGTGTAGTAGGAAACTGCGTCCCCTATGACGCAAAAGCCTCCGGCGGGAGGCGCACTTCGCGGGGAGAAATATAGCTGTTGGCGCAGCCGCGCTCCGGCGCGGGTGTGGGCTACTGCGCACGCGTGTTTCCATGCCCCAGGCCCTTCAATACCAGATTCTTAAGCCAGATTCTTAAACATTTCTTTTGCTGGCAATTTTCTCCCTCCAATGGTATACTTTCCATAGATTTTGATTTCAGGATACCAGAACGGGGGAAAGCCTATGAATTATACATCCTTCACATTTGCAGATATATTTGCGGGAATCGGCGGGGCCAGGCTGGGCTTTGAACAGGCCGGCGGGTTCTGCGTGTTCAGCTGCGAGACGGAGCCGGAGGCCAGAGCCGTCTACGAAGACAATTTCGGGGAAATCCCGGCGGGGGACGCGCGGTGCCTGGACCTGGAGAACCTGCCGGATTTTGACGTCCTGGTGGCCGATTTTCCCCATTCCCTTTCCCAGGTGTGGGGAGAGGACGGGCTGTTTTCAGCGGTGGAGGCCATTTTGGAAAAGAAACGCCCGGCGGCCTTCCTGCTGGAAAACGGCAAGAACGTATTCAGCCACAGAGGCGGCCAGACCCTGGCGGAGATGAAAGGGCGGCTGGAGGCCCTGGGCTACACGGTGTACACGAAGGTGCTAAACGCCTGGGATTACGGCGTTCCCCAGAAACGGGAGCGGCTGGTGACGGTGGGCTTTTCCGAACCCATCCTGTTCGCCTTCCCGGAGGCGGTGCCGGAGCGGCAGCGGAAGGGTCTGGCGGACATTCTGGAGCCGGAGGGGACCATAAAGCGCAGCTACTACGTCAGCCCGGAGGTGCGGGAGCGGAAGATGGAAAAGATGCTGGAGCGGTTTAAACGGGAGCCGGAGCGCCCCTACGTCACCAACGAGAACGTCTCCGGCATGGTCACTCCCCACCGCTACGCCTGTTCCCTGCGGGCGGGAGCCAGCGCCAATTACCTTCTGGTGAACAATGAGCGGCGGATGACGGAGCGGGAGCTGTTCCGCCTCCAGGGCTTTCCCGACACCTACCGGATGCCGTCCTCCTTTGTGGAGGTGAAAAACCTCACGGGAAACAGCTCCGCCGTGCCCATGGTCCGGGCTGTGGCGGAGCGGATGATGGCGGCGGTGGAGCTGTACCACGGCGGAACCGTAGGCCTGGAGCGGGGGAGGGCAAAGGCGGCCCTGGACCGTTTCTTAAGGCGAAAAGGCCAGGAGGCCTGGCGGGTGATCCAGGCGGCGGAGATCCTCCACGAGAAACGCCTTCACCCGGAGCTTTCCCTGGAGCGTCTGGAAACCTACAAAAAAGAGAGCCGGCAGTGGCGGGACGCCATGGCAAAGCGGATTTTGGGGGAGGGCTACCAGCCTCCCGCCGCCGGCCAGGACAGCCTGTTTTACAAAACGGCCCTCCCGCCGGAGATTTTGCGGGTGCTGGGGGAGGAGAATTGCCGCACCGGCGGGGCAGTGGAGGCCTATATCTACCGCCGTTTGTTCCGGAAAGACCGGCGGCTGGAGGAGTTTTTGTCCCCGTGGCTGTCCGGGGAGGAGACGGCAGATCCCGCCGCCCTTATTGCCGGGCTGGGAGAGCCGGGGATGGAGGATGAGGCGCGGGCCCTGCGGGAGTGTATGGCGCAGGCCCTGTGGTTTACCCTGGAGGAGGTTCTGGCGGGAAAAGACGGCCAGCGCAGCCTGGAGCCAGAAGGCGGGGAGGAATCCCGCAGAGAGGCGGAAACGGAATCTCTGCGCCGGGCCGTCGCCCTGCTGACGGGAGCCCCTCAGGGAGATGAGGGCTTTTTCACCGCCGGAGTCCTGACCCAGTGGTATGAGCGGATGATTTCCGGGCCCTGCCGGGAGACCATGGCAGGCCCGGCCTTACGACAGCTGCGGCTGGCCCTTAAAGAGCGGTTTGGAGCCAGAAGAAAGCCCTGGAAGGCTCTGGCCGGCCGCGGGTACGAAATTTTGCGGGACGGTTTCTGGAAGTAGGCCGTCCCAGAGAGCCCCACACGAAAGGAGGAGGCGCCCATGCGCCTGATTTACCCATCTTACTACCACAGCTTTTCCTGCCAGGCATCCCAGTGTCCCGATACCTGCTGCAAGGGGTGGAGGATTTCCATTGACGGGGACACCCTAAAACGGTATGAGGCGGCAAAGGGGCCGGAGGGAGAGTGGCTGCGGGAGGGCGTGGATCACCGCTCCAGGGCCTACCGCCAGAAAAACGGCCGCTGCGTCTTTCTGGACCGCCGGCGGCTGTGCGGCCTGTTTCTAAGGCTGGGAGAGGCGATGATGTGCCGCACCTGCCGCGTCTATCCGCGGCATAAAGAGCCTTATGGAGACCGGCTGGAGATCAGCCTGTCCTTATCCTGCCCGGCGGCAGCACAGCTGATTTTAAACTGGGCGGAGCCGGTGGAGTACCGGGAGCGGATCCGTCCGGACCGGGAGGGAGAGCCGGACCAGGCAGCGGACCGGGAGCTCCTGGAAGGCCTGCTGCGGGTTCGGGAGGCCATGTGGGCCGTTTTGCGGGGAGAGGGAGAGAGTTCCTACCAGGCGGCGGCGGTTTTAGCCCTGGCCCACGACGGGGAGAGGCGGCTGGCTGCGGGAGACCGGTCCGGCCTGGAGCGGGTGTGCCGGTTTTACGAGAGCCCGGCGGCCGTATCCAGCCTGGAAAAAGAGCTGGCCCCTTACAGGGAAATGGGCTTTCAGCGGCGGCAGCTGGAGCGGGCTTTTTTACGGGAGCTGGACCGGCTGGAGACGGTGTCAGAGGGTTGGCAGGAGCTTTTATTTGCCGCCCGCCGCTGCCAGCTGGGAGGACGCCCCGGAGAGCGGTATGAACGGTCTCGCGGGCAGAGAGGCCCGGGAGAGGAGCAGGAAGACCGGGATCGCCAGGAGCGCAATCTTCTGGAGTATTTCCTCTATCTCTTTTACGCCGGCGGCGTCTACGAGGGAGGAGGATACGGAAAGGCCAAGCTGGCGGCATTCAGCCTGTGCGCCGTCCGCATTCTGGCAGAGAGCTGGCAGGCGGTGTACGGCGGCAGCCGGGAGCGGGCCTTTGTCCGGGCCGCCTATCTGTACTCCCGCCAGCTGGAGCACTCCGACCGGAACCTGGGACGCCTGGAGCGGTTTGTGGAGCGAGATCCCTCCTGCGCTTTGACCGGGCTTTTGGCCTGCCTTTTGGGATGAGAGGCGGCTGGCAGCGGCGGAGGCGGCAGAACCGGTGAAATCCCCATTGTTTTTTCCGTGCCTTCGTTATATAATAACGGTTAGTGTAAAAACTGATACCATATTAGGAGTGAAAAGTGATGAATAAAATCAGAACAAGATACGCCCCCAGCCCCACCGGCCGGATGCACGTCGGAAACTTGAGAACGGCGCTCTACGCCTACCTGATCGCCAAACATGAGGGAGGGGATTTCCTCCTGCGCATCGAGGACACGGATCAGGAACGGTACGTGGAGGGGGCGGTGGAAATCATATACCGCACCCTGGCGGAGACAGGGCTGATCCACGACGAAGGCCCGGACAAGGACGGCGGCGTAGGCCCCTACGTCCAGAGCGAGCGCCAGGCCGCCGGCATTTACTTAGAGTACGCCAAAAAGCTCATTGAGAAAGGCGAAGCCTACTACTGTTTCTGCACCCAGGAGCGCCTGGACAGCCTGAAACAGACGGTAAACGGCGAGGAAATCATGACCTACGACAAGCACTGCCTGCACCTGTCCAAGGAGGAGGTAGAGGCGAACTTAAAGGCGGGAATCCCCTACGTCATCCGCCAGAACAACCCCACAGAGGGAACCACCACCTTCCACGATGAGATCTACGGCGACATCACCGTGGACAACTCCGAGCTGGACGATATGATCCTGATCAAATCCGACGGCTACCCCACCTACAACTTTGCCAACGTGGTGGACGACCATCTCATGGGCATCACCCATGTGGTGCGTGGAAATGAGTATCTGTCCTCCTCCCCGAAGTACAACCGTCTCTACGACGCCTTCGGCTGGGAGGTTCCGGTATACGTGCACTGCCCCCTGATCACCAACGAGGAGCACAAGAAACTCTCCAAGAGAAGCGGACACTCCTCCTATGAGGATCTGATCGAGCAGGGCTTTATCTCCGAGGCCGTGGTGAACTACGTGGCCCTTTTAGGCTGGTCCCCGGAGAACAACCAGGAGATCTTCTCCCTGGAGGAGATGGTGAAAGAATTTGACTACCGCCGCATGAGCAAGTCCCCGGCGGTGTTTGACATGACCAAGTTAAAATGGATGAACGGCGAGTACATGAAGGCCATGGACTTTGACAAGTTCTACGAGCGGGCGGAGAGCTACATCCGTGAGGTCATTAAAAAGGATCTGGATCTGAAAAAGATCGCGGCCATGGTAAAGACCAGGATTGAGGTATTCCCCGACATCGCCGGCCACATTGATTTCTTTGAGGAGCTGCCGGAGTACGACGTGGCCATGTACACCCACAAGAAGATGAAGACCAACTCTGAGAAATCCCTGGCCGTTTTAAAAGAAACGCTGCCGATTCTGGAGGCCCAGGAGGATTTCACCAACGATGCCCTCTATGCCGCCCTTTCCGCCTACGTGGAGGAAAAAGGCTATAAGACCGGCTTTGTGATGTGGCCCCTGCGCACCGCCGTTTCCGGCAAGCAGATGACCCCTGCCGGTGCCACGGAGATCATGGAGGTGTTGGGCAAGGAGGAGAGCCTGGCCCGCATCCGCAAGGGAATCGCCCTTTTAGAGGCGTCCCTGGCCCAGGCGTAAACGAGATCACACCCATTGGGAAACGCAAGGAGCTGCCCCAGGATAAGCTGAGGCAGCTCCTTTCTTCCCTTTTATGGGAAAAGAATCGGAGGAACTATGGCATTTAACGAAACGCAGCAGGCGGCCATCCGCCACCGGGAGGGGCCAATTTTGGTGCTGGCTGGCCCCGGCTCCGGAAAGACCACAGTGCTCACGGAGCGGGTGCGGGCCCTCATTGAGGACGGACAGGTGGCCCCTGGAAATATCCTGGTGATCACCTTCACCAGAGCGGCGGCCAGAGAGATGCAGGCCAGGTTTGAGCGCCTTATGGGCGGGAGGAAGGTGCCCGTGACCTTCGGCACCTTTCACAGCGTGTTTTTCCGCATTTTAAAGCTGGCTTACGGCTACGAGGCGAAGGACATCGTGCGGGAGGAGCAGCGGACCCAGTTTATGAAGGAAATGACGGCGGAGGAGGAGATTGAGACGGAGGACGAGGCGGATTTCATCTCGTCGGTGCTGGGGGAGATCAGCGCCGTCAAGGGGGAATTGTTAGACCTTTCCTGCTACTACTCCAAAAACTGCCCGGAGGAAATCTTTAAACGGCTGTACCACGGCTATGAGGAGCGGCTGCGGGCCGCCCGCCTCATCGACTTCGACGATATGCTGGTCATGTGCTACGAGCTGTTTTCCCAGAGGGCCGACATTTTGTCCGCCTGGCAGCGGAAATACACCTACATCCTCATCGACGAATTTCAGGACATCAACCGGATTCAGTACGAGATCGTCCGCATGATGGCCCTTCCGGAAAACAACCTGTTTATCGTGGGGGACGACGACCAGTCCATCTACCGGTTCCGGGGAGCGAAACCGGAGATCATGCTGGGCTTTGAAAAGGACTATCCAGGGGCGGCCAAAACCCTCCTGGATGTCAACTACCGGTCCACGAAAACCATTGTGGAGGCGGCCGGCCGGCTGATCGTCCACAACCGCACCCGGTTTCCCAAAGACATCCGGGCGGAGAAGGGCCTGGGGGCGCCGGTGCGCACCTGCTTTTACCCCGACGCGGGGGATGAGGCTCTGGCGGTGGTGAAGGAGCTTCTGGCCTACCGGGAGGCGGGGTATTCCCTGTCGGACATGGCCGTCATCTACCGCACCAGCTTAGAACCCAGGCTTTTGGTGGAGCGGCTTATGGAGTACAACGTGCCTTTTAAAACCAGGGACAGCCTGCCAAACATTTACGAGCACTGGATTTCCAGAAATATCCTGGCCTACATAAAGGCCGCCCTGGGAAATTTAGAGAGGGGAAATGTGCTGGAATTCATCAACCGCCCCAAGCGCTACATCAGCCGGGACGCCCTGGAGACGGCGGTGGTCTCCTGGGAGCAGGTAAAGTCCTTCTACCAGGACAAGGATTGGATGGTGGAGCGGATCGAGCGGCTGGAGTTTGATCTGGCGGCCATTTCCCGGATGAAACCGGCGGCGGCTGTAAACTACATCCGCAAGGCCGCCGGCTACAACGACTATCTGAAGGAGTACGCCCAGTTCCGGCGCATGAAGGAGGAGGAGCTTTTGGAGGTGGCGGACCAGCTCCAGGAGAGCGCCGCCGGATTCCAGAGCTTTGAGGACTGGTTTTCCCACATGGAGGAGTACGGAAAGGAGCTGGAGGCCCAGGCCAGGAACCAGACGGAGCCTCTGGGGGATCAGGATGGGGTGGCCCTTATGACCATGCACGGCTCCAAGGGCCTGGAATATCCCATCGTCTACATCATCGACGCCAACGAGGGGGTGACGCCCCACAGAAAGGCGGTGCTGGAGGCGGATCTGGAGGAGGAACGGCGGATGTTCTACGTGGCCATGACCAGGGCCAAGGAGAGGCTCTGCATCTGCGCCGCCAAGGAGCGGTACGGGAAAAAGCTGGAGCCGTCCCGGTTTATCCGGGAGTATTACGGAAAGGAGGAGCCATGAAGGAGAAAGGGCTGATACACATTTACTGCGGGGATGGAAGGGGAAAGACCACGGCGGCGGTGGGCCTGGCGGTGCGGGCCGCCGGCCGTGGGCTGCGGGTGCTCATTTCCCGGTTTTTAAAGACGGAGGACTCCGGGGAGGTGGAGGTGCTGCGGGCCATCCCCGGCATCACCGTGCTGCCCTGCGAGCGCACTTTTGGATTCCTGTTCCGCATGAGTCCGGAGCAGAAACGGGAGGCCGCCCGGTATTTTCAGGGACAGTTTGAAAAGACGGCCGCCATGGCCCAGGACTACGACCTGCTGATCCTGGACGAGATCATGGCCTCCGTAAACGGCGGCGTGGTGAAGGAGGAGAGCGTCCTTCAATTTCTGGAGGAAAAGCCGGAGGGGCTGGAGGTGGTTCTCACCGGCAGAGACCCGTCGGAGGAACTGATGGCAAAGGCGGACTATATTTCCAGGATCCAGGCGGTGCGCCACCCCTACGAGCAGGGAGTGACCGCCAGAGAGGGAATCGAATACTGAAACCGGGGACCGTTTCCCGGCATTTTCCCCCGGCGAAGAAAACAGTTGCAATTTCCTCCGCAGTCTGATACAGTGGAGACAAACAGGGAGGGAGACCTCCCGGCAAAAGAGAGGTTAAATTATGAGCGATAAGAAGAATACCATGGAAGAACCGGCAGAGGAGATGACCGTCACCCTGACCCTGGACGATGGCTCCGAGCTGGAGTGCGTTGTGCTGACAATCTTTGAGGCGGGCGGGAGAGACTACATTGCCCTGCTGCCTTTAGAGGGAGAGGACGCGGAGGAAGGAGAGGTATACTTATACCGCTACACGGAGATCGACGGCAATCCCGACCTGCAGAACATTGAGGACGACGAGGAGTACGAGATCGTGGCAGACGCCTTCGACGAGCTGCTGGACGAGCAGGAGTACGACGAGCTCATCGGAGAGGATGAGCTGGAGGACTGACGTCTCTGGACGGACAGACCGGTTAAAGAAAAACAGGTATCAAATAAAAAAGGAGGCATCCGGCGCGGTGATGCCTCCTTTTTTATGGCCCAGAAAACAGCGTTTCCTGGGTCATAAAAGCCTCCGGAAGGATGCGCGCACGTTTTTATTCCGTTTCCGGAACGGAAGACGGGGCGGCCGGTTCCTGCTGGCCGTATTTATTCCGGTATTTTAGCGGCGACAGGCCGTAATTGTCCCGGAACTGCTGGATAAAATAGCTGATCTGACGATAGCCCACGTCGGCGCTGATTTCAGAGATGGGCTTGTCCGTGTGGACGATCATGTCCCTGGCGATATAAAGGCGGTACTCGTTTAAGTATTTAATGGGGGACATATTGGTGTATTTGCGGAACAAAGCCGTCAGGCGGTTTTTGTTGGTCATAATGTGGGCGGCAAGCTGCTGGACCGTCAGAGGTTCGGCGTAGTGCTCGTACACGTAGTTTAAAATGGTGTGAAACTGTTCCATTTCTTCATAGTTCAGCTCGTTCCCCTCTTGAAACTCCCGGATGACCTCGTCGAACATCTGGGAGAGGAAATTCATAATGGAAAAATAGCCGGACGGGGCCTTTGTCCAGGTGAGAAAGGCCTCCAGGGACGCGGTCTGATACGGTTTTAAGGGCAGCAGGATGTAGGAAAACCCGCGGTTTTCCAGAAAGGGACGGATATAGTGCTTTAAAATCAGGGGGTGAAAGATGTCCGTGCTGAAGTCAATGCACAGCGCCCTGGCATTGTTGCCTGCGGTTCTGGAGCTGTGCATCAGCTGGCTGTTGATGAGCAGCAGCTTATCCTTGCCGAGGCGGAAGGTGTCCCCGTTGATGCGGTATTCCAGTTCCCCTTCATACACCCAGGAAAGCTGCAGCTCGTCATGCCAGTGAAAGGGAATGTGGTCGCAGCTGGCGTGAAAATAGTTTTGGGTATACATGGTGATGGGGAAATCGTCGGAGGGGAAACTTACGTATTCCTTCCTGTTTTCCTCATCCATGGAAATGACAAAGTTCGCGCTGCCGCTGCTGCATTTTGGAAAAGAAACGCTCATATATTTCACCTGCTTTTTCGTTCTCTGTGATAACCGCTCTGGCGGTCATGCCCGTTTGTTTTGGTAGATTATATCATATTTATCCGGGGGAGAGATGAAAATTGGACAAATCTGATAAAAATCGGTTTGATGTTGATAGAATCAAAAGGCCGGCCTTGCTATACTTGGCTTATCGGAAACGAAACCCTGGTTTTACATGAGGAGGTATGATTTATGGCATCAATTAATGGAGAAAGGCTGATGGAGAGAATCCGCCTGTTGGGAGAGACAGGAAAAGACGAGACGGGACGGAGAGTCCGGCTGGCCGCTTCCGACGGAGATAAGGACGGGAGAGATATGGTGGTGGGCTGGATGGAAGATGCCGGACTTAAGGTGGTGGTGGACCGCATCGGAAATATCTTCGGCATCTGGGAGACGGAGGAGAACAAAGACAGGGCACCTCTGATGTTAGGCTCCCATATCGACAGCGTCATCGACGCGGGCCAGTACGACGGCTGCTACGGGGTGATCGCGGGGATTGAGGTCATAAAGACTTTGAAGGAGAGCGGGTACGTTCCCGCAAGGCCAATTATGACAGGGGCCTTTACCAATGAGGAGGGAGTGCGCTACGCGCCGGATATGATGGGTTCCCTGGTATACGCAGGCGGGCTCTCCACGGAGGAGGCCCTGGCTACCGTGGGAACGGACGGTACCATCCTGGGCGAGGAGTTAAAGCGGATCGGCTACGGGGGAACGGTGGATCCGGGATTCGCAACCCCCTCCGCCTTTATCGAGCTGCACATCGAGCAGGGGCCGATCCTGGATGTGGAAGGGATCCAGATTGGGGCTGTGGAGAACCTCCAGGGGATCTCCTGGCAGCGGGTGACCATCGAGGGGGGTGCCAACCATGCGGGCACGACGCCGACGGCGCTGCGGATGGACGCGGGGCTGGCCGCGGCAAAAGTCATCACCTTCTTAAGAGACCGGTGCGATCAGTCCGGCGGCAGGACGGTGGCTACGGTAGGCTGTATGGAATTTGAGCCGAACGCCGTCAACGTCATCCCCTCCAAGGCCGTATTTACGGTGGACTTAAGGAATCCGGACGAGGGAAAACTGAAGGAGGAGGAGCAGGCCCTGGCGGAGTATCTGAAGGAGCTGGAGAAAACGGATCAGGTGACCATCCGCACGGAGCGCATGGTGCGGTTCGAGCCGGTGCTGTTTGACGAAGGGATCGTGAAGGCCGTGGAGCAGGCGGCGAAGGATCGCGGTTTCACTTGCAGAAGAATGACTTCCGGGGCAGGCCAGGACGCCCAGATGATCGCCAGAATGTGTCCCACCGCCATGATTTTTGTGCCCAGCGTGAAGGGAATCAGCCACAATCCCAGGGAATTTACCCGGGAGCAGGATCTGCTGGCAGGAGCCAACGTATTCCTGGACGTGGTGAAACAGTTCTCCGCGGAGGCGTAACGGGGAACGGATTCGGGCGGAAACGGACCGGGCCGCAGACGGGGCCGCCGTGTCCGCCAGGAAGGCACGTCCGAAAAACAGAAGGAGGAAATGGAAAATGAATGTGAAGATGACGGTATTTGATTCGGATAAACAGAAAGGCGCCTACGACCAGAAATTTTCTGTGGAGGAGGCGGAAAAAGCCCTTTCCTTCCACAGCGGCCTGGAAGGATACGAGGCGACCCCGCTGAGAAAGCTGGATGCCCTTTCTCGGTTTCTTGGGATTTCCGGCCTTTATGTGAAGGACGAGAGCTACCGGTTTGGCTTAAACGCCTTTAAAGCTCTGGGAGGCAGCTATGCCCTGGCAAAAGTGATGGCGGAAAAGACGGGAAAGGGGCTGGAGGAGGTTTCCCAGACCCCGGCGGGAACCTTCACCTTTGTGACGGCTACGGACGGCAACCACGGCAGGGGAGTGGCCTGGGCCGCGAAGAACCTGTCCCAGAAGGCGGTTGTGTATATGCCGAAGGGCTCGGCAAGGGAGCGGTTGGAAAATATCAGACGTCTGGGAGCGGAGGCGGAAATCACCGAGTTGAATTACGACGATACGGTGCGGTTTGCCAAAAGCCAGGCGGAGAAAAATGGCTGGATCCTGGTGCAGGATACGGCCTGGGACGGCTATGAGACCATTCCCACCTGGATCATGCAGGGGTATATGACCATGGCGCTGGAGGCGGTAAAGCAGCTGGGGGAGGTAAGGCCCACCCACATCTTCCTCCAGGCAGGCGTGGGGGCCATGGCAGGGGCCGTAACGGGATTTTTCAGCAATTACTATGGAGATTCCATGCCGAAACTGTCCATTGTGGAGCCGGACCGGGCGGACTGCCTGTTCCGCACGGCCAAAGCCGCCGACGGGACCCTTCATAAGGTGGAAGGAGATCTGGACTCCATTATGGCGGGCCTTTGCTGCGGGGAGGTATGTACGGTGGGCTGGGAAGTTTTACGGCACCACGGGGATTATTTCTTCTCCTGCCCCGATTATATAGCCGCCGACGGGATGCGGGTATTGGGAAATCCTCTGGGCGGAGATGAGAAAATTATTTCCGGGGAGAGCGGAGCGGTCACGTCCGGCCTTGTATACCACCTGATGACGGATAAGCGTCTGGAGGAGTGGAAAAAGGCTGTGGGGCTGGATCAGGATTCCGTGGTTTTGTGCATCAGCACAGAGGGAGACACCGACAGGGAAAATTACCGCCGCGTCGTGTGGGAAGGCTGGTACTGTGATCCCGACGGCCGGAAATAGGGCTGGAACAGGGATAGGAACAGGAGGGGAAGAAGGATATGCCATTGACAGAAGAACAATATATGAAAGAGCTGAAAAAACAGATGACAGAGTGGAGACATGATCTCCACGCCCATCCGGAAAGCGCCTTTGAGGAAGTGAATACGGCGGCGTTTGTGGCAAAGAAACTGGAGGAAATGGGAATCCAGGTGGAAACAGGGATTGGAAAGACGGGGGTGGTAGGCACTCTGAAAGTAGGAGACGGAGAGCGGGTGGTTGGCTTAAGAGCCGATATGGACTGCATCTGTCTTCAGGAGGCGTCGGATCTGCCCTACGGCTCCCAGACCCCCAACCGGATGCACGCCTGCGGCCATGACGGACATACGGCCACCCTTCTGGGGGCGGCGAAAATCCTTTCGGAGAGCAGGGATTTTTCCGGTACGGTCCGCTTTGTGTTCCAGCCGGCGGAGGAGCCGGGATGGGGCTCTAAGGCCATGATAGAGGACGGCTTTTTTGAGCGGTTCCCCGTAGACGAGATGTACGGCCTTCACAATATGCCCCAGTATCCCGCCGGAACCATCGCTGTGCGGGAAGGCGGCATTATGGCCAGCGAGGACAATTTTACCATCAAAATAAAGGGAAAAGGCGGCCATGCCTCTGCCCCTGACGTGGTGAAGGATCCGCTGGTGACGGCGGCGGAAATCATCTGCGCCCTCCAGACCATTGTGGCCAGGAATGTGACGCCCACAGAGACGGCGGTGGTCTCCTGCACGGAGCTGGAGACGGACGGCGCCCACAACGCCATTCCTTCCAACGTGGTGATCCGCGGCGATACCAGAAGTTTCACCCCGGAGGTGTCCAGGCTGATCGAGGAGCGGATGGAGTCCATCTGCCGGCACATTTGCCAGATGAACGGGGCGGAATGGGAGTTTACCTACACCCACGAATTTGCCCCCACCTTCAACTGGAAGGAAAATGTGGAGTACGCGGTGAAAGCGGCAAAAGCGGTTGTGGGAGAGGAGAAGGTGGTGGAAAACTGCGCGCCCCTGATGAGCTCCGAGGATTTCGGCAGGTTCATCCAGACGGTGCCGGGCTGTTTTGTCTTTCTTGGAAACAGGAGAGAGGGGGAGGAATCCCTGCCCCTTCACAACTCCCAGTTTGATTACAATGACGATATTCTGGTGACGGGAGCCAGCTTTTTCGCGGAACTGGTGAAACAGAGGCTGGAGAAGTAAGAACTTGTAGGGTACCCTGCATACCATCACTCATAAATTTATGAGCGGCTCATGAATTTACTAATATCTTGTTTGCCAGAAGTTGATTTTTTATAATGAGAACAGCTTAAGTGAGGGAGCTAAAATCAGATTTTGAGGGAATTTTCATGATGAATGAAAATGTTTTGAATCTGCGGAAGGCGAGTAGGTGGGATATATCAAGATTTTGGAAAGGGTGAGGAAATGGATCGTTTAAAATTGGTGATACCAAAAAAGGAACATGAGACGGCCGTTATGGATTTCCGGGAGGAATTTCTAAAGGCAAAAGAAAGAGTCAGCGGCGGTGCAGGACTGGAACAGGCCGAAAATTATGGAAAATGGCTGGAGCACAAATACATTCCTCACTACGGGCTGGTGGATGAGGTTGTTTTCCTGGCATTTGATGGCTCTGAAACCCTAGTTGGCATTTCAGATATACGTTTGGGAACAAACGACTTTATCCAGACATTTGCAGGGCGGATCGGATACAGTGTCCGTCCCTCGCAGAGAAGAAAAGGCTATGCTTCAGAAATACTCCGTCTTACGCTTGAAAAGGCCGCCCAATATGGTTTTCAAAAAATACTGATCACTTGTAATGAACCCAATATTGCATCCGCTAAAATCATAGAGAAAAACGGCGGTGTTTTAGAAAAAATGATTCCACACCCTGGATTTCCAGATGTGAAACGATACTATATTGATCTATCTTTGTAGCAAATCCAGCCGAGGTTTCGCAATGGGACGATTGGGGCTGAATTTTCATGGGTTATAGAAAGGGTGCTGCCGGATCATCAGACGGATGATCAAGCAGCACCCCTTTCCTTTCTTTTTTACACGTTAAACCGGAACAAAATCACATCCCCGTCCTTCACCACGTACTCCTTGCCCTCCAGGCGAACAAGACCTTTTTCCTTGGCGGCGGTGTAGCTGCCGCAGTCCAGGAGATCCTGGTAGTTGACCACCTCGGCGCGGATAAAGCCACGCTCAAAGTCGCTGTGGATCTTTCCAGCGGCCTGGGGCGCTTTCATCCCTTTGGTGATGGTCCAGGCGCGGGTCTCCTTCTCCCCGGCGGTGAGGTAGCTTAAAAGCCCTAATAGGCTGTAGCTGGCGGCGATGAGCTTTTCCAGGCCGGACTCCTTTAGGCCCAAATCCTCTAGAAACATCTTCTTCTCGTCATCGTCCAGCTCGGCGATCTCCTGCTCGATCTGGGCGCAGATCACAAACACCTCGCAGCCGTTCTCCGCGGCGAACTCCCGCACCTTGGCCACGTAAGGATTGTTCGCGCCGTCGTCTGCCAGGTCGTCCTCCCCTACGTTGGCGGCAAAGATCACCGGCTTGTAGGTGAGCAGGTTTAAGGAGGCGATGAAGGGGATCATCTCCTCGTCCTCCGGCTCGTAGCTCTTTGCCAGCTTGCCGTCCTCCAGATGGGCCTTTAACTCCTTTAAGAGGGCCAGCTCCTTCGCCAGGGCCTTGTCGTTCATGGCAGCCCGTCCCACCTTGGAAATCCGTCTCTCCAGGATCTCCAGGTCGGAGAAAATCAGCTCCAGGTTGATGGTCTCAATGTCCCGGATGGGGTCTACGCTGCCGTCCACATGGATCACGTTGGGATCCTCAAAGCAGCGCACCACGTGGACGATGGCGTCCACCTCGCGGATGTTGGAGAGGAACTGGTTTCCCAGGCCCTCGCCCTTGGAGGCGCCCTTTACCAGACCGGCGATGTCCACAAATTCAATGACAGCCGGTGTGATTTTCTCAGAGTTGTAGAGGTCTGCCAGGAGCTTTAACCGCTCGTCCGGAACGGGAACCACGCCCACATTGGGGTCGATGGTGCAGAACGGATAGTTGGCGGATTCCGCTCCCGCCTTTGTCAGAGAGTTAAAGAGGGTGCTCTTTCCCACGTTTGGCAATCCCACGATTCCTAATTTCATAATTTCATATCCCTGTTCAGAACGCCCTTGCCGGGGGTTCTGCCTTTCTCTGTATTTCTTTTGGCCGCGGCCAATGCCCCTTTGACGGCGGGCCGGAACCAAAAACACGTTCCGAAGATTCCTTTTCCGGCGAAAAAATCCCGGAAATACGAACCTAACGCAACTATAGAGTATAGCACAAAGCCTGTGGTTTTTCAATCACCTGTGGAAGAATTGCGCAGGAATTGCGCAGGTATTTGTCCTGTTATTTTGGGCAGCTCTTAAGCCTTTATTTGGTTGAAAGTATATTGACTTTCATCATAATATTATTTACAATATTTTTAATTTGGCATACGGAGGTGAAGATATGGATTTCATGGCTGAACTTGCCGCCATTGCCTTGGAACACGGCAGGATTATTGAAACGAAAGTTGCGGCTCAGCACGGCATTTCAAAGGCTATGCTTTCAAAACTATATAAAGAAAATAGGATCTACCGAATTGCGCAGGGGCAATATATCCTGCCGGATGATATGCAGGATGAACTGCTTTCCATCAGCAGGCGCTCCGCTCAGATCATCTTTTCTCACGAGACAGCGTTGTTCCTTCACGGGATCTCCGACCGCACGCCCTTTGAGCATACGATTACCGCACCATCTGGGTGCGTTCCGTCAGCCGCAATCAAGGCAGAATGCAGGGTGTATTACATCAAGTCAGAACTGTTTGATTTAGGCAGAACGACAGGGAAAACGCCGGCCGGAAACCTTGTTCCGGTGTACGATCTGGAACGCACGATCTGCGATGTGATCCGCAGCCGTAATAAAATGGGAACGGAAATATTTTTGACTGCATTGAAACTGTATGCAGCAAGTCCAAAGAAAGATTTGAACCGATTGAACGCATACGCCAGACAAATGCGGGTGGCCAATGTTTTGCGGCAATATTTGGAGGTACTTCTATGAGCAATGCCATGAGTTTGAAAGCGAAGATCAGGAACATTGCAAAGCAGAAGAACATTCCGGCACAGGTGATTTTGCAGAACTATATGTTTGAACGGTTGTTGGTTCGTCTCTCAGCATCCGCGTACAAGGAGAGATTTGTGCTGAAGGGTGGGATGCTGGTGGCCGCCATTGTAGGGCTGGATAACCGGGCAACCATGGATTTGGACACCACTCTGAAAAATCTGCCCCTGACCCCGGAGGCCATTCGTTCTGCTTTGGAGAGTATCGCTGCCATTCCTCTGGGTGACGGCATCTCCTTTGAGATCGGAACGATTTCTCCCATTCGGGAGGACGATATTTACGGCGGCTATCGAGTCGTCCTGAATGCCAGATTTGACACGCTGCTGACACCCATGACCATTGATGTGACCACTGGGGATGCGATCACACCCCATGCGGTCCCGTACCAGTTTGCGGAGATGTTCTCCAATGAAAATTTCTATGAGCTGTGGGCGTACAACATCGAAACCGTCATGGCGGAAAAGGTAGAAACGATCCTGCGCCGGGGCGTGTTCAACACCCGCCCCAGAGATTTTTATGACGCGTACATCCTGGCAACCACTCAGCGGTTTGATAAAGAGACCTTCACAGACGCGTTGGCCGCGACAGCAGAGCATCGGGGAACTACAGGGCAGATCGCTGACAAGGCGGGAATCCTTGCCAATGTGGAAGAAAGTCTGGAACTGCGGAGGATGTGGGAGAAATACCGCAGGCAGTTCGCTTATGCAAAGGACATTGACTATGATCAGATCATGGAAGTCCTGCGGACACTGATGCTGTAAATCATCCAACCCCTGCTTGTATTTTCCCCCCGCCCCGTCTATAATGGCAGAATAGAACACTGCCTGGATACAGGACACACAGAAGGAGGAACATCCATATGGATCCAAAGGAACCTGCATATGAGTTAAAGGTCTGCGGCCTGACCCGCCGGCTGCCCTTTGTCCCCATCGACGGGGAAAAGGCGTTTGCCAGCTTTGTGGTCATCGGGGATACGGAGCTGATTGAGCGGGCGGCTGCCCGGCTGGCGGAGGAAATCCCGCCGGTGGACGCCCTTTTGACGGCGGAGGCCAAGGGGATCGCCCTGGCCTATGAGCTCAGCCGCCGCCTGGGCTTAAAGGAGTTTATTGTGGCCAGAAAGAGCGTGAAATCCTACATGAAAAATCCCATCAGCCAGAGCGTTCACTCCATCACCACGAAGGGAGAGCAGCACGTTTACCTGGACGAGGCGGACGGGGCCAAGCTCCGGGGAAAACGGGTCTGCGTGGTGGATGACGTGATTTCCACGGGAGAGTCTTTGCGGGCCGTGGAGGAGCTGGCCGGAAAGGCCGGTGGCACGGTGGTGTGCCGGGCTGCCATCCTGGCGGAGGGAGAGGCGGCAGAGCGGAAGGACATCCTGTTTCTGGAAAAACTGCCCCTGTTTCAGAAGGCGGCGGACGGGACTTATGAGGAGTGCCGGTGAAAGGAAGGCGTTTTCATCACCGTTTTCAAAAAGACCTGCTGAAAACCTTGGATTTTCCCTCCAGTCTTGCGTTTTTCCCTGCCTTCCGTTATAATCAGAAGGAAAATTGGGGAGGAGAAGAACGCACATGATTCCAGAGTATAAAATCCTCTATGAGGGCGGCAGCGGCGAGATTGTGGAGAAAAAATCCCGGTTTATCGCCACCCTGCGTCCCGTGGAGACGGAGGAGGAGGCCTACGCCTTCATCGAGGAGATGAAGAAGAAATACTGGGACGCCACCCACAACTGCACCGCCTTTGTCATCGGCGAGCGGGGCGAGCTGTGCCGCTGCAATGACGACGGGGAGCCCAGCCAGACGGCGGGCCGTCCCATGCTGGACGTGCTTTTGGGGGAGGAGGTCCGAAATGTCTGCGCCGTGGTCACCCGCTATTTTGGCGGCACCCTTTTGGGCACCGGCGGCCTGGTGCGGGCCTATTCCGGAGCGGTAAAGGCCGGCCTGGAACAGTGCCAGGTGGTGACGAAACGGCTGGCAAAGGAGCTCCAGGTGGCCACCGACTACAGCGGCGTGGGAAAGATCCAGTACCTGGCCGCTCAGAACGGCATCACCACCCTGGAGAGCCAGTACGGGGAAACAGTGGAGTTTTCCTTCCTGGTGCCGGTGGGGGAGGCGGATTCCTTTTCCGCCCAGCTCACAGAGGGCACCAACGGCCGCTGCGCCATCCAGGTGAAACGGGAGCTGTACTACGGTCTCTTAGATAAGGAGATCATCCTGTTTTAAAAACCGTCCTCCTTCGGAAAAGGAGAAAAGAAAAAGGAGTATACGTATGAAAAAGTTTATTTCAGAGTTTAAGGCATTCGCCCTTCGTGGGAATGTGATGGATATGGCCATCGGTGTTCTCATCGGCGGCGCGTTTTCCGGCATTGTCACATCCCTTACGGACAATTTTATCAATCCCCTGTTAAACTTCATCACCGGAGCGGAGCGCTACAGCCTGGCTCAGGTGGCCGGTTTCGGATCCGCCTTCGTGTCCGCGGTGGTGAATTTCCTTATTATGGCCTTTGTGCTGTTCTGCCTGTTAAAGGCCATGAACCGGGCCATGTCCATCGGCCAGAAAAAGGAGGAGGAGGCCCCCAAAGCCCCCACGACGAAGGTGTGCCCCTTCTGCAAGCCGGAGATCGCCATCGACGCCACCCGCTGCCCCCACTGCACGTCCTACGTGACAGAGGAGAAGGCAGAGGCCTAAAAAGGGCGGAAAAGGCCGGAAAAACCGGGCTGAGGTCGCCGGAAATTTTCCCGGAACCCCTTGCATTCTGCCTGCTATAGTGATATACTTACCAACTGGTAAGAACGAGAGACTAAGGACCGTGAATACGAGTCCTTAGTTTTTTTGCGAAGTATTTGACGGCGCGTTTGAAACGGTCTGAGAGGAAGAAGTTACTATGAGAATGAAAAGAGAAGACGTAAGAAACATTGCCATCATCGCCCACGTAGACCACGGCAAGACCACCCTGGTGGACGGCCTGCTGCGGCAGAGCGGCGTGTTCCGCGAGAACCAGGAGGTAGCGGAGCGGGTGATGGATTCCAACGATATTGAGCGGGAGAGGGGCATCACCATCCTTTCCAAGAACACAGCAGTATTTTACAAGGGCACGAAGATCAACATCATCGACACCCCCGGCCATGCCGATTTCGGCGGCGAGGTGGAGCGTGTGCTCAAAATGGTAAACGGCGTAGTGCTGGTGGTGGACGCCTACGAAGGCCCCATGCCCCAGACGAAGTTCGTGCTCCGCAAGGCCCTGGAGCTGGACCTTCCGGTTATCGTCTGCTTAAATAAGATCGACCGCCCGGAGGCCCGCCCCATGGAGGTTATCGACGAGATTTTAGAGCTCTTCATCGACCTGGACGCGTCCGAGGAGCAGCTGGACTGCCCCTTCCTCTTTGCATCCGCCAAGGGCGGCTTTGCCAAAAAGAGCATGGAGGATCCGGAGGTGGATATGGCTCCCCTCTTTGAGACCATCATCGACTACATCCCGGCTCCGGAGGGAGATCCCGATGCCTCCACCCAGGTACTCATCAGCACCATCGACTACAACGAGTACGTGGGCCGCATCGGCGTAGGCAAGGTGGACAACGGCTCCATCCGCGTCAACCAGGAGTGCGTGCTGGTAAACCATCACGACCCGGACAAATTTAAAAAGATCAAGATCGGAAAGCTCTACGAGTTTGACGGTTTAAACCGCGTGGAGGTTCAGGAGGCGAAGATCGGCTCCATCGTGGCCATCTCCGGCATTGCCGACATCCACATCGGAGACACCATCTGTTCCCCGGAGAACCCGCAGCCCATCCCCTTCCAGAAGATTTCCGAGCCCACCATTTCCATGGACTTCATGGTAAATGACAGCCCGCTGGCAGGCCAGGAGGGAAAATACATTACCTCCCGCCATTTGAGAGACCGCCTGTTCCGGGAGCTGAACACCGACGTAAGCCTTCGGGTGGAGGAAAAGAGTCCGGACTGCTTTAAGGTATCCGGCCGCGGCGAGCTTCATCTGTCCGTGCTCATTGAGAATATGCGCCGGGAGGGATATGAGTTCGCGGTAAGCAAGGCGGAGGTGCTCTATAAGTTCAATGAGAGAAACCAGAAATTAGAGCCCATGGAGCTGGCCTTCGTGGACGTTCCCGACGAGTTTACCGGCTCTGTGATTCAGAAACTCACCAGCAGAAAGGGTGAGCTCCAGGGCATGAGCCCCTCCTCCGGCGGCTACACCAGACTGGAGTTTTCCATCCCCTCCAGGGGCCTGATCGGCTACCGCGGGGAGTTTATGACGGACACCAAGGGAAACGGCATCTTAAACACCAGCTTTGAGGGCTACGGCCCCTACAAGGGGGATCTGTCCTACCGACCCACCGGCTCCCTCATCGCCTACGAGGCGGGAGAGTCCATCACCTACGGCCTGTTCAACGCCCAGGAGAGAGGCACCCTGTTTATCGGGCCGGGTGTGAAGGTGTATTCCGGCATGGTCATCGGCTCCTGTCCCAAGGCGGAGGACATCGAGTTAAACGTCTGCAAGACGAAAAAGCTCACCAACACCCGTTCCTCCAGCGCCGACGAGGCCTTAAAGCTGACCCCGCCCAGGGAGATGAGCCTGGAGCAGTGTCTGGACTTTATCGACACCGACGAGCTTTTGGAGGTCACCCCCAAGAGCCTGCGCATCCGCAAGAAGATCCTGGATCCCACGATGAGAAAGCGGGCCATGATGAACAAGCGGTCCCAGCAGCAGTAAGAAACGAAATTCCAGCTTTGACAGGGAATGGGATTTTGTGTTATAGTACAAACTATGAGATACCAGGGGCAAAGAGGTTTGTCCCTTCATAAGCAAAACCGTTGATGGAGGAGAGTACTCCCGGAACCGGAAACACAGAGAGCGGCCCCATGGTGGAAAGGCCGCATGACGGGCCGGCAGGAATGGGCTCCGGAGGGCGAACCGAAACGGGCCGGAAGGCTCCGGAGTAGGGGAGACGCAAAAGGAAATGGTCCGGCGTTACAGGGACCGCGTGCCCCAGGAGGGACGGGGAAACCGCCCGAATCCGGCACGGCAAAGGAGCGCCCCCAGGGGCGAAATTAGGTGGCACCGCAGAGAAGGCATCGGCCCTCTGTCCTGATGAGAGAACGGCATCGGGACAGGGGGCTTTTTGTTTTATATGTTTCGGAACCGTTATCCGAAAAAAGCGCTGCCAGCCGCCAAACCTCAAAATTTCAATATCACAAACCTGCAAAACCGCAGCAACACAATACGCAGAAAAAACAGGAGGAAAACAAAGATGGGAAAAATTATTCTGACAGGTGACAGGCCGACAGGACGGCTGCACGTAGGCCATTATGTAGGCTCTTTGAGAAGAAGGGTGGAGCTTCAGAACTCCGGGGAGTACGACAAGACCTTTATTATGATCGCCGACGCCCAGGCCCTCACGGACAACATTGAGAATCCGGAGAAGGTGCGCCAGAACATTGTGGAGGTGGCCCTGGACTACTTATCCTGCGGTCTGGATCCGGCTAAATCCACCCTGTTCATCCAGTCCCAGATCCCGGAGCTGTGCGAGCTCACCTTCTATTATATGGATCTGGTGACCGTGGCCAGGCTGCAGCGCAACCCCACGGTAAAATCCGAGATTCAGATGAGAAATTTTGAGGCCAGCATCCCGGTGGGCTTTTTCACCTACCCCATCAGCCAGGCCGCGGACATCACCGCTTTTAAAGCCACCACCGTGCCGGTGGGAGAGGACCAGCTGCCCATGATCGAGCAGACCAGGGAGATCGTGCGGAAATTCAACTCCGTGTACTCCGAGGTGCTGGTGGAGCCGGAGGTGCTGCTGCCGGAGAACCAGGCCTGTATGCGTCTGCCCGGCATTGACGGAAAGGCGAAGATGAGCAAATCCTTGGGAAACTGCATCTACCTCTCCGACACCGCCGACGAGGTGAAAAAGAAGATCATGAGTATGTACACCGACCCCACCCACATCCAGGTGAGCGATCCCGGCCACATCGAGGGCAATACGGTGTTCACCTATCTGGACGCCTTCTGCCGTCAGGAGCATTTTGAGCGGTATCTGCCGGACTACGCCTGCCTGGACGAGTTAAAGGCCCACTACCAGAGGGGCGGCTTAGGCGATGTGAAGGTGAAACGGTTCTTAAACAGCGTACTGGAGGAGACCCTGGAGCCCATCCGCGCCAGAAGAAAAGAGTTTGAAAAGGACATCCCGGAGGTGTACCAGATCTTAAAGAAGGGCAGCGAGGCCGCCAGAGAGGTGGCCGCCCAGACTCTGTCTGAGGTGAAGGACGCCATGAAGATCAATTACTTCAGCGACGCGGAGCTGATCCGGGCGCAGGCGGAGAAGTACAGCAGAAGCGAGTAAAACAGAACATACAGCCGGAAACCAGGCGGTTTCCGGGAAGAAAGCCCCGGCCACTCCTTGGGATGGCCGGGGCCTTAAACAACCATTTTTGCGCTTTCTGTGCCCCGGCGCCCTCTGTCGTGGATAAACGGGGGCGCGTCGGGGCCGGATTTGGAGGTGAGTGACAGATGAAACCAGTTTCCCGTGTCAGCCTTGGCATTTTTCCCACACCTTTGCAGGAAATTTCCGCGGAGCGGGCGGGCTGCGGCGTACCGATCCGCCTGTTTTTCAAGCGGGACGACCTGTGTGGGATCGGATTCGGCGGAAATAAAATCCGCAAGCTGGAATACCTTTTGGCCGACGCCCTGGAGCGCGGCTGTGACAGCATCGTGACGGGAGGCGGCTCTCAGTCTAACCAGACGGTGGCGGCAGCGGTCTCCGCGGCAAAGCTGGGCCTGGCCGCCCATCTGGTCATCCCGGAGAGCGCAGGGCCGGTCACCAGAAACATGGCGAACCTGGCCGGGGCATTCCTGCATGAGGCGGAAAACGGCCAGACAAACGTCCTGATGAAACAGATCCGCGCCGTGGCAGTCGGACTGAAACAGGAAGGGCATCAGCCCTATATCATTCCCCCCGGCGCGTCCACGCCCCTGGGGGCCCTGGCGTACGCGGAGGCCATGAGGGAGATGTACGGACAGGCCGCGGAGAGCGGCATTGTCTTTGACCATGTGATCTGCTGCGGGGCCACCGGCAATACCTACGCGGGGGTGGCCCTGGGAACGAAACTGTACAGCCCGCGGACGAAAAGCACGGTCATAGCCATCGGCCGGCGCTTTACCCACAAGGAGACGCTGCTGAAACAGATCCGTGAGACGGAAACCCTGATGGGCAGCGACAGCCATATTTCCATAGAGGACTTAAATGTGCACTTCGCCGGAGGCAAAGGGGCGTCGGAGCCGTCGGGAAAAGGGAGAGCGGCCATGGAAAGCCTGGCGTCCTCCCATGGAATCCTGTTGGATCCCTATTTTACGGGAAAGGCATTTGCCGGCCTTCTGGAGCTGTGCCGGACAGGAGAGATCCAGCCGGGACAGAATGTGGCCTTTCTTCATACAGGCGGTATGGTTTCCCTGCTGGGGCAGATGAAGTAGGGGGATGAACTGCGGCTACTCCCCCGTCCCCCACATTGCATTCTCCCCCAAAACCCGCTATACTAAAGACAGAACTGACAATCATCCACATCAGGAAAGGGGCGGGCTTATGGAGAAGGGAATCGTCACTTTGGGACGGCAGTACGGCAGCGGGGGACGGGCGGTGGGAGCCGCTTTGGCAGAGCGCTTGGGAGTCCCGTTTTACGACAGGGAATTGATTCAGCTGGCGGCGGAAAAAAGCGGGGTGGATCCGGGAATTCTGGCTGTCCACAACGAAAAAGCAGTCCAGGCCACTCTGGTGAAAATGAAGGGCAGTCCCGGCGGCCTCGGGGGAAAGCCGGTGGGGGAGCTGCTCTATCAGCTCCAGTCCCAGATCATCCTGGAGCTGGCGGAAAAAGGCTCCTGCGTGATCATCGGCCGCTGCGCCGACTATGTGCTGCGGGACAGGAAAGAGCTGTTTTCCGTTTTTATCACCGCGCCGGCAGAGCGGCGGATCGAGCGGATCATGGAGCGGAACCGGATGGGCCGGGAGGACGCGGCGCGGGCCATTGAAAAGGTGGACCGCCAGCGCTCCGACTACTACCGCCACTACACAGGGAAAGAGTGGGGCAGCCAGGAGAGCTACGGCCTCCTGGTGGACAGCAGCGAGCGGGGCATTGAGGGGACCGCGGCCTATCTGGAGGAAATCCTTCGCGGCCAGGGCCGTTTTCCCGCATAGCCGCTTTTCGGTTTTGCCGGCTCTTTATGGAATGGGAAACGGCGTTCCCGATTCTGCAAAAATCCCGGCGGGAAACGGGCTCCGCGCAGAGAAAGCTGGTTGCCCCGCGCACACCCGTTAAAATTTTATGATCAATTCATACCGGACAAAACGCCCGTGGGGGCAGGTGGAGAGAAAATTTCCATCTGCCCCCACTTTTTTGCCCTCCGCCTGTGTTCTCCCTCCATTTCATTCCATCTTTTTCCGTTTCATGGCGTTTTCGCCCCACCCGGGCGCCACTGCCTCCCACCGCCTTTCAAAATTCGCAAAAAATCCAGGATTTTCCAGCAAAAACGGCACCAATTATGGCAGTTCTTTTTTTACGATTTTCTAAAAAAATTCTTGCTATTTACCCCTAAATGTACTACTATAAGAATACAAAGTGGTAAAAAGTGGCGGCAAGTGGCTCACAGTGGTAAAAAGTGGTGAGCAGGATGACAGATTTGCAGTACGGTGGTGATAAAGATGTTCATGGGCGAATACAATCACACAGTTGATGCGAAGGGGCGTCTTATCGTACCTTCCAGATTCCGGGAGCAGCTCGGCGAGGATTTCGTGGTGACACGGGGCCTGGACGGCTGCCTTTCCATATATGCCCGTGACGAGTGGAACGCCCTGGAAGAAAAGCTGCACGCACTGCCCTATACCAATCCTGCCGCCAGAAAGCTCACGAGATTCCTCGTAGCCGGCGCGGCCACCTGCGAGGTGGACAAGCAGGGGAGAATCCTTCTTCCCGCCGCCCTTCGGGAATACGCCAAAATCGAAAAAGACGCGGTGCTTGTGGGCACGGGGAGCAGAATCGAGATCTGGAGCAGAGATGCCTGGATGGAGAAGAATGACTTCGACGACATTGAGAGCATCGCGGAGGAACTGGGAGGACTGTTATAAATGTTTGAACATAAATCGGTGCTGCTCCGGGAGACCATCGACAGCCTGAACATCAGAGAGGGCGGGATTTATGTGGACGGGACTCTGGGCGGAGGCGGACACGCCAGCGAAGTGTGCCGCCGACTGGGAGAGGGCGGAAGGCTCATCGGCATAGACCAGGACGCGGATGCCATCGCGGCTGCCACGGAGCGGCTGAAGGAATTTGGCCCGAAAGTGACCATCGTCCGGAGCAATTACGAGAACATCGCCGCCATCCTGGACAGTCTGGAGATTGATCTGGTAGACGGGATCTACCTGGATCTGGGAGTTTCCTCCTACCAGCTGGACACGGCGGAACGCGGTTTCACCTACAGGGAGGACGCGCCCTTAGACATGAGGATGGACCAGCGCAATCCCAAGACAGCCGCCGACATTGTAAATACCTACAGCGAGTCCGACCTCTACCGGATCATCCGGGACTACGGGGAGGACCGTTTCGCAAAAAATATCGCAAAGCACATTGTGCGGGCCAGGGAGGACCATCCCATCGCCACCACAGGGGAGCTGACGGAGATCATCAAGGCGGCCATCCCGGCAAAGATCCGGGCCACCGGCGGCCATCCCGCCAAGCAGACCTTTCAGGCCATCCGGATTGAGTTAAACCGGGAGCTGGAGGTGCTAAGCCAGTCCATTGACACCATGATCGACCGGTTAAAGCCGGGAGGAAGGCTTTCCATCATCACCTTCCATTCCCTGGAGGACCGGATCGTAAAAACCAGGTTTAAGCACAATGAAAACCCCTGCACCTGCCCTCCGGATTTTCCGGTGTGCGTGTGCGGAAAAAAGAGCAAAGGCCGGGTGGTCACCAGAAAGCCCATCGTGCCCACCGGAGAAGAAATAGAGGAAAACAAGAGAGCAAAAAGCTCCAAGCTGCGGGTGTTTGAACGCGGCCAGGAGCGGTAAAAAGGGAGGAAATGAATATGGCTGCCAGAAGGATTCCACAGAGGACAACGACATACGTGGACGGAAATACAGTGCGCAGAGTGGAGCCGGAGACCAGGCCCGCAAGGCCTGAGAGAAAACGGGCGGCCGGGACCGATCCCTATCTGCGGGAGCAGGTGAGAAGAAACCAGGAGAGGGCCCTCTACATGGACCTGCCCTACGTGCTGATGCTGTCTGTGGCAGCCATCTGTGCCCTGGTGATCTGTGTAAACTATCTCCATCAGCAGTCCGCCATGCAGGCCAGGCTCAGCCATATTGAGTCCCTGGAGCAGCAGGTGGAGAACCAGCGGGCGGAAAACGACACCCTGGAGACCAGGATCAACACCTCCGTCAACTTAGACCACATTTATAAGGTGGCCACGGAGGAGCTGGGCATGGTATATGCGGGCAAGGATCAGGTTTTGATGTATGACAAGACGGAAAGTGAGTATATAAGACAAAATGAAGACATCCCGAACTACAACTGACGGCGGGCATCGGAACAAACGAAGGATCTTCACCAATGATATGCAGACAAAGCTGGCGGTCACAGTTCTTGTGATTACGCTGGCTTTATTTGCGCTGGTTCTGGTGCTCTATAATATAGTAAAGGAAAATAACGAGGAATACAGCCAGATCGTGCTGAGCCAGCACTCCAGCTACGACAGCCGCACCATCCCCTACCGGAGAGGCGACATCGTGGACCGCAACGGCACCTATCTGGCCGTCAGCGACAAGGTGTACAACCTCATCATTGACGCCAGACAGATCATGGACGGCTACGACCTGGAAAAGGGGACGGACAAATATCTGGACGCCACCACCACCGCTCTGGCCACCGCCTTCGGCTACGACAAGACGGAGCTCACCAACCTGATTCTGGAAAACCCGGACAGCCCCTACATCCGCTACAAGAAACAGCTCACTGTGGATGAAAAGGAGAACTTCGAGAAGGTGAAGGCCGATATGAACGAGGCCTTTTCCGAGAGCAAGATTGCCGGCGAGCGTTCCAAAAAGGTGTACGGCGTCTGGTTTGAGGAGGAGTACAAGCGGTTTTACCCCTACAACGAATCCGCCAGCACCGTGTTAGGCTTTGCCTCCGGCGACGGCACCACGGGAAACGGCGGCATCGAGCAGTCCTACAACAGCGTCCTCACTGGCACCAACGGCCGGGAATACGGCTACCTAAACGACGATTCCAACCTGGAAACGGTGATCAAGCCCGCCGTAAACGGGAACACTGTGGTTTCCACCATTGACCTGAACGTGCAGCAGGTGGTGGAGAAATATATAGAGGAGTGGATGCAGACCACCGGCTCGGAAAACATCGGCGTGGTGGTGATGAATCCCAATAACGGAGAGATCCTGGCCATGGCCACGGACCGGATGTACGATTTGAACGATCCCAGGGATTTGTCCGTCCGCTATACCCAGGCGGAGATCGACGCCATGAGCGAGGAGGAACAGGCGGAGGCCTGGTATCAGCTTTGGAGAAACTATTGCGTCAGCGACACCTTTGAGCCCGGTTCCCCCGCCAAGATTTTCACCATTGCGGCGGCCATGGAGGAGGGAATTATAAGCGGAAACGAGACCTTCTTCTGCGACGGCGGCCAGGACGTGGCCGGAACCTACATCCGCTGCGTCAACCGTATCGGCGGCCACGGAAACCTGACGGTGGAGGAATCCCTGATGGTTTCCTGCAACGACGTGCTCATGCAGATTGTGAGCCGGGAGGGAAAAGAAGTTTTTTATAAATACCAGGATATGTTCGGTTTCACCCAGAAAACGGGCATTGACCTTCCGGGAGAGGCGGATACCAGCGGCCTGGGCTACACCCTGGAGACTGCCGGCCCGGTGGATATGGCCACCAACGCCTTCGGCCAGAACTACAACTGTACCATGGTGCAGATGGCCGCGGCTTACTGCTCCGTGTTAAACGGCGGCTCCTACTACGAGCCCCATGTGGTAAAACAGATTTTAAATTCCCAGGGCTCCGTGGTGAAAAAGGTGGAGCCGCTGCTGGTGCGGGAGACCGTTTCCCAGTCCACCAGCGACTTTATCAAGGAGGCCTTATTCCAGACGGTGTACGGCGCCAAGGGAACGGGAAAAGCGGCCAAGGTGGAGGGCTACGAGCTGGGCGGCAAGACGGGAACGGCTCAGAAAATCCCCAGAAGCGCGAAAAACTACGTAGTTTCCTTCTGCGGCTTTGCCCCGGTGGACCGGCCGGAGGTGCTGGTGTACGTGGTGATTGATCAGCCCCACCTGCCGGGAGAGGAGCAGGCCCACTCCACCTTCGCCAGCCAGATATTTGCCAAGATTATGGAGGAGATCCTTCCTTATTTGAATGTGTTCCCGGAGACGGATCCGTCCCAGGAGGGCGGAGATGGCAGCCTTCCCCAGGAGGAAGGAATCACGGACAATACGGCCAATGAGGACGGACAGGATCCGGAGGAGACCCAGGAGGAGACTCCCACGGAACCCTATCCTGACGAGGAAGTAGTCCTTCCGGAGCTGGGCAACAGCGGAGTGCCGGATCACGTACCTGGTGACGCCGGGGCTGGCGGCGGGGAGGACGCCGCCACGGCAGGTTCCACGGCCGCGGAGGAGAGTGAAAGCGGCCAGGAAAGCCGTTCCAGCCAGGAGGATGAGACGGAGACCGGCGGGGAAGAAACCTCCTCCGGCGCAGAGGAGAGTTCGTCCGCCGGAGAGACGGAAAACTAAAGAAGAAAACGGCATATAGAGGCCGGGGGACGGTTCGCGGGAATCGTCCTCCGGCCGTTGTTTTGTTTCGGCTCATTAGAAACAAAATGGAGCGCAGACAGCTTGCTGGAGCTTGTTGGCTGTCTGCGCCGTATGTCCGAAAGGGAGGAAATCGGCCTGGGAAATGCTATATTTCCACGCTTTCGGAATTGTGGTAGAATGGAAGAAACAGAGCGGTAAATTGGAAGTTATAAATCAAGTTGGAGGAATTATTATAGATGAAAAAAGTATCATGTGATTTATTCCGAGTTGAAAAAGAAATAATAGAGAAATGTGGTATCTCAAAAAGTCGTTTTCATAAGGTTCATGGAAATCAATGGAAAAATATATATCAGACAATTACAGAAAAGTATGCTAACAAAACAAGAACTTGGAAAAATGGTTTGCATTGGGCCAATATAAATGGTTACAGTCCTAAAAGTACGAAGGATTTTGTTGGAAACTATCCTGTTGAATATTCAACGTGGTTTTACTTTTTACCTCAAATCATATCAGAAGATGAGATGGTTTATTTTTTAATTGACAAGGGCAATGATTGGCATTTGGGAGAAAAATTTTGGATATTTGAGAGCGGTATACCAGAATTAGTAAAAGCTCTTAATTTATTAAATAGGACGGCTTTTTTAGATACTGGTTGGGCAGATTATTATATTGTTTCAAAAAAATATAAATGGATAATTGGGTTTAATCATCATGATATAATTTCATGTATTGGCGAAGGATTAAACCTTAACTGCTTGAAAAACAATTCAAGCTTGTAGAGAAACAGAAAAATTCTCCATTGATCAAGGCGATAGCAGATCCAGCTGAGCCAGTCAAAAGGAGCGTCACATCTGCGCCCCTATCCCCGCCGTCCCTCCGTGCATAATCGCCTTCGCCGCCCGCATATATTGTAGCAATATGGACGGCGGGGAGGATCCCCATGAATGAAAACCGCACCCACCACAGGAGCCGGGTGACCTTAATATTTCTGATTCTGGTCCTGGCCGCCCTGGCCTTGTCCGGCCGGCTGGTGTACCTGATGATTTTCCGCTCAGAGCATTACAGCCAGATGGCGGAGGACCTGCACCAGCGGGAGAGGACCATCAAGGCCGCCAGAGGCCGGATCATCGACCGCAACGGCAAGGTGATCGCCACCAACCGCACCGTCTGCACCGTGTCCGTGATCCACAACCAGGTGGAGGATCCGGAGCAGGTGATTTCCGTCCTCACCGCGGAACTGGGACTCTCCGAGGAGAGCGTGCGCAAAAAAGTGGAGAAACGCAGCTCCAGGGAAATCATAAAGACCAACGTGGATAAGGCCCAGGGAGACAAAATAAGGGATATGCGCCTGGCGGGGGTGAAGGTGGACGAGGACTACAAGCGCTACTACCCCTACGACAGCCTGGCTTCCAGGGTTTTAGGCTTTACCGGCGGAGACAACCAGGGCATCATCGGCCTGGAGGTGGAGTACGAGTCCACCTTAAAGGGGGCCAACGGAAAGATTCTCACCCTGGCGGACGCCGCCGGCATCGAGATCGAAAACGCCGCCGAGGACCGGATCGAGCCCATCGCCGGAAACGATCTCTACGTCAGCCTGGACATGAACATCCAGCAGTACGCCGAGCAGGCCGCTTATCAGATCATGGAGAAAAAGGGGGCAAAACAGGCCTCCATCCTGGTGATGAACCCGAAAAACGGGGAGATCCTGGCCATGGCCAGCGTCCCCGGCTTTCACTTAAACGACCCGTTTCAGCTGCCGGAGGGGACGGCGGAGCCGGCGGACGAGAAGGCCAGGCAGGATCTGTTAAACACCATGTGGAGAAACCCTTGTGTGAGCGACACCTACGAACCCGGCTCCACCTTCAAGATCATCACCGCTGCCGCCGGGCTGGAGGAAGGGGTGGTGACCCTGGAGGATCATTTTTCCTGTCCCGGGTTCCGGGTAGTGGAGGACCGCAGGATCCGCTGCCACAAGGTGGGCGGCCACGGGGGTGAGACCTTTCTCCAGGGCATGATGAACTCCTGCAACCCGGTGCTCATCGACGTGGGCCAGCGGCTGGGGGTGGAAAACTACTATAAATATTTCAAACAGTTCGGCCTTATGGGAAAGACGGGCATTGACCTGCCGGGGGAGGCGTCCACCATCATGCACCAGAAGGAAAATATGGGAGCGGTGGAGCTAGCCACCGTCTCCTTCGGCCAGTCCTTCCAGATCACCCCGGTGCAGCTGGTGGCCACCGTCTCCTCCATCATCAACGGGGGAACGCGGGTGACGCCTCATTTTGGCGTAAAGTCCGTGAGCGCCGACGGCAGCCGCATCCGGGAGTTTGAGTATCCGGAGGGAGAGCGGATCCTGTCAGAGGAGACCAGCGCCACCATGCGCTACATCCTGGAACAGGTGGTGGCGGAGGGCAGCGGAAAGAACGCGAAACTTCCCGGCTACCGGGTCGGCGGAAAGACGGCCACCTCCGAAAAGCTGCCCAGGAGCTTAAAAAAATACATTTCCTCCTTCATCGGCTTTGCCCCGGCGGACGACCCGCAGGTGATCGCCCTGGTGACCATCGACGAGCCGGAGGGGATCTACTACGGCGGCACCATCGCCGCCCCGGTGATCGCCGACGTTTTTAAAAACATTCTGCCATATTTGGGAATCCAGGCGGAGGAGGAACCGGCGCAGTAGCCTGGCCGCGGGAACCATCGGGAGACGGATTCTGTTTCCATTCCCAATCTACGGTTGATTATTCCCGAAAAAAGACGTATACTATTCCGTGAATAAGGTAAGGGTCAAACAGAGGTTTGCCTGTTTGATGCCAGATCGCTCCGCTCCGCGTTTTACGCGGGCGGTCCTTTCGCCGGATTTCCGGCTCTTTGAGCCTGGTATCCGCAAATACATAAAAGACAGAGGTGCGATATGATAAATGAGACCATCCTGGCAATTATTATTGCCTTCGCGGTGAGCGCGATCCTGTGCCCCATCGTGATCCCGTTTCTTCACAAGCTGAAATTCGGACAGCAGGTCCGGGACGACGGCCCCCAGGCCCATTTAAAAAAGCAGGGGACACCCACCATGGGCGGACTGGTAATTCTCACCGGCATTATCGTAACTTCCGTGTTCTACCTGTGGGATTACCCGAAGATCATCCCGGTGCTCTTTGTGACCGTGGGGTTTGGGATCATCGGTTTTTTAGACGACTACATCAAGATTGTGATGAAGCGGTCCGAAGGACTGAATCCAAAGCAGAAACTGTTAGGCCAGTTTGTGATCACCGGAGTGTTCTGCTGGTATCTGATGACCTCCGGGGAGGTGGGGACGGCCTGCCTCATTCCCTTCACCGGCGGGTTTGAGAACGGATATTACGTGGATTTTGGGTGGCTGTTCATCCCCTTCGTGTTCTTCGTGATGCTGGGCACGGACAACGGGGTGAACTTTACTGACGGCTTAGACGGCCTCTGCACCAGCGTCACCATCCTGGTGGCCACGTTTATGACGGTGGTGGCCATCGGGGAAAACACAGGGATCAGCCCCATTACCGGAGCGGTGGTGGGAAGCCTTTTGGGCTTTCTGCTGTTTAACGTGTATCCGGCGCGGGTATTTATGGGAGACACCGGATCCCTGGCCCTGGGCGGTTTTGTGGCGGCCAGCGCCTTTATGATGCAGATCCCGCTGTTTATCGCCATTGTGGGCCTGATTTACCTGGTGGAGGTGCTCTCCGTGATCATCCAGGTGACGTATTTTAAGAAAACAGGCGGAAAGCGCATATTCAAGATGGCGCCCATCCACCATCATTTCGAGCTGTGCGGCTGGCCGGAGACCAGGGTTGTGGCGGTATTTTCCATTACCACGGCCATTCTCTGCCTGGTAGCGTACTTAGGATTATAGGAGGAAGAAGATGAGCCAGAAGGTTATCGTTGCAGGAACGGGAAAAAGCGGGATCGCGGCGGCAAGACTGCTCTTAGATATGGGCGGCGAGGTGGTGCTCTACGACAGCAACGCCGCTTTGGACAAGGGGGAGATCCGCGGGAAATTTGGTCAGAAGGAAAAGATCGAGGTGGTGCTTGGCGTATTAAAGCGCACGGACCTGCTGGGCGTGGAGCTGTGCGTCATCAGCCCTGGAATCCCTCTGGACGCCCCCTTTGTGTCCGTGCTTGCGGATATGAAAATCCCCATCTGGAGTGAGATCCAGCTGGCCTACCAGTGCGCCAAGGGGAAGTTGATCGCCATCACCGGCACCAATGGAAAGACCACCACCACAGCCCTCACCGGGGAGATCATGAAATCCTTCTACAAGGATGTGCACGTGGTGGGAAACATCGGCGTCCCCTACACGGAGGAGGCCCTGGCCACGGAGGATGATTCCGTCACCGTGGCGGAGGTGTCCAGTTTCCAGCTGGAGACCATCATGGATTTCCGCCCTAATGTGAGCGCCATTTTAAATATCACGCCGGACCATTTAAACCGGCATAAGACCATGGAATGCTACATCGCCGTAAAGGAGAGCATTACCATGAACCAGAAAAAGGAAGACACCTGCGTTCTCAACTACGACGATCCCGTGTTGCGGGAGTTTGGGAAACGGAAGGATCTGGAGCCTCAGGTGATCTTTTTCAGCAGCCGGGAGACCCTGGAGGAAGGCTATTACCTAGACGGGGACCATATTGTCCGCGCCCACGGCGGCAAGAAGGAAAAGCTCCTTGACGTCCATGAGATGCAGATTTTAGGACGGCACAACTACGAGAACGCCATGGCGGCCATCGCCATGAGCGCGGCGGCAGGCGTGCCCATGAAGAACATTCTGGAGGCGGTAAAGCAGTTTAAGGCGGTGGAGCACCGCATTGAGTTCGTGCTGGAGCGGGCCGGAGTGAAATATTACAACGACTCCAAGGGAACGAACCCGGACGCCGCCATCCAGGCGGTGAAGGCCATGCCGGGGCCGATCCTGCTGATCGCCGGCGGCTACGACAAGGGTTCCACCTATGACGAGTGGATCGAGAGCTTTGACGGCAAGGTCAAGCATCTGGTGCTCATCGGCCAGACCAGGGAGAAGATCTCCCAGTGCGCCAGGGAACATGGATTTAAGGACATTATGTACGCGGAGGACATGGCGGAGGCGGTTCACGTCTGCGCGTCCTACGCGGACCGGGGAGACTGCGTGCTCCTGTCCCCTGCCTGCGCCAGCTGGGGAATGTTTAAGGATTATGAGGAGCGCGGGCGGATCTTTAAGGAGTGCGTCCGCGGACTTTAGGGATAAAGGAGCGAGACTATGGCAGGAAGGCAGCAGCGGACGCGCCGGGAGGAACCGGCGCCCCAGGTACAGCCGAAAAAAAAGAAACGGGTCCGCCGGTTTTACGATTACAGCCTGCTGTTTACGGTGATTTTCGTGACCGTGTTCGGGCTGATCATGATTTACAGCGCCAGCTCCTACACCGCGCAGCTGGTGTATGAGGACGCCGGGTATTTCATGAAAAGGCAGGCCGTCATCGCGGCGGGGGGCTTTGTGGCAATGATCATCGTGTCGAAGATGAATTACCACTTTTTCGCGAAGTTTGTGATTCTTGCCTACGGGCTGTCCTATGTGCTCATGATCGCCGTAAGCCTGTTCGGCAGGGAGGTAAACGGAAAGAAACGGTGGCTGCAGATCGGCCCCATAAGCTTTCAGCCCACGGAGTTTGTAAAGGTGGCCCTGATCCTGTTTCTGGCGGTGGTGATTACCCGCATGGGGAACCGGATCAACAACATCAAGAAAATGGCCCTGGTGGCCGCCCTGGCCATGCCCCTGGCCGGCCTGGTGGCGGCCAATAACTTAAGCTCCGGCATCATCATCTGCGGCATCGTATTTGTCATGCTGTTTGTGGCCACGAAGAAAAAGCTGATCTTTGGCGCCTGTATGGGGGCGGCCGGGGTGGTGTACTGCTTTGCCGGACAGATCGGCCACGCTCTGGAGTCCATCGGCCTCCTTCACAGCTACCAGCTGGAGCGGATCAACGTGTGGCTGAACCCGGAGGCCTACGCCCAGGAGGGCGGATTCCAGGTGCTCCAGGGACTCTACGCCATCGGTTCCGGCGGGCTTTTGGGAAAGGGGCTGGGAGAGAGCATCCAGAAAATGGGCTTTGTGCCGGAGGCCCAGAACGATATGATTTTTTCCATCATCTGTGAGGAGCTGGGACTGTTCGGCGCCATCTCGGTGATTTTTATCTTTCTGTTTATGATCTACCGGTTTATGCTCATCGCCAGCAACGCGCCGGACCTCTTTGGGGCCCTTCTGGTGGTGGGAGTGCTGGGGCACATTTCCATCCAGGTGATCTTAAATATCGCCGTGGTGACCAACTCCATCCCCAACACGGGAATCACCCTTCCCTTTATCAGCTACGGAGGCACGTCGGTGCTGTTTCTGATGGTGGAGATGGGAATGGTCTTAAGTGTGTCCAACCAGATCCGGCTGGAAAAATAAAGGCCGCACAAAACCTGAAACCGCCGCATAAGATAGGATATAGGAACGGCGGGAGGCGGCGCGGTGTCAACAATACATATCGGTGGTTATCGGCGTCTCTGCGGGCAGATCCCCATCCAGGGCTCCAAAAACGGAGTCCTGCCTATGATGGCGGCTTCCGTGCTCAGCAGAGACACAACAGTGCTTACCAATGTCCCCGCCATACAGGATGTCTTTTGTATGATGGGGATATTGAAATTTATGGGATGCCGCTGTACCCTGGCGGGCGGCGAGCTGACCATTTCCCCCGCGGACATGAACCGCACGGACCTGCCGGAGGAGCAGGTGCGGCGGATGCGCTCCTCCATTGTGCTCTTAGGCGCCATGCTGGGCCGCTTCGGGGAGGCGTCCACCTCCTATCCGGGAGGCTGCTCCATCGGGAAACGGCCCATTGATTTCCACTTAAATGCCCTGCGGGCCCTGGGGGCAGAGGTCCAGGCGGAAGATTGCCGGATTCTGGCAAGGGCCGCGGCCTTAAAGGGAGCGGAGCTGACATTCCCCTATCCCAGCGTGGGAGCCACGGAAAACGCCCTTCTGGCGGCGGTGCTGGCGGAGGGGACTACGGTGATCCGCGGCGCCGCCAGGGAGCCGGAGATCCGGGAGCTCTGCCTGTTTTTGCGGGCCATGGGCGGGAAGGTGGAGGGCGGCGGTACGGATACCATCGTGGTGGAGGGACAAAGGAGCCTCCACGGCTGCCGCTTTTTCGTGGACGGGGACCGGATCGTGGCGGGAACCTATCTGATCGCCGCCATGGCCGGGCGGGGAGAGGTGGAGCTTTCCGGGGTAAATCCGGGGCAGCTCTCTGCCGTCCTCCGGACCCTGGAGGAAGCGGGGGCACAGATCATTTCCACGGAAAACGGGGTTGCTTTGAAGATGAAGGGCCGGCCCAAGGCGATTTCCGTGGAGACAGGGCCTTATCCCGGCTTTCCCACGGACCTTCAGTCCCCGCTCATGGCCCTCATGTGCCTGGCGTCGGGCGACAGCCTGATCCGGGAGACCGTATTTGAGGGACGCTACGAGACGGCGGCGGAGCTTTGCCGCCTGGGAGCCCACATCCGGCTTACGGAGGGCGGCGCCCTGGTACGGGGCGTTCCCTTCCTCACCGGCGGAGCGGCCGCGGCGAGAGACCTGCGGGGCGGAGCGGCCCTGGTGGCGGCCGGGCTGGCGGCGGAAGGAGAAACGACAATTTCAGACTGCTTTCACATAGAGAGGGGGTACGAGGACATCTGCCGGGACTTAAGGAAGGCAGGTGCGGACATCCGATGGTTGGAAAGAGACGCAAAGGAAAACGAAAACTGAAACGATGGATACTCCTGGCCGCGGCCATCCTGCTTTTGCTGGCGGCGGCCGGGTTCTCCGTCCGGATCCGGGAGGTCACCGTCACGGGGAACAACCGCTGCGACAGCGAGGAGATAGAAAAAATCCTGTTCCCCACGGCGAAGGAGCGGAATCTGGTCTACTGCTACTTAAATGACAGGTTCGGAGAGCATAAGAAAATCCCCTACGTGGAAGACTACAAACTGGTGTTTCAAAGCCCCACAAAGCTGGAGGTGATCGTTTACGAGAAAAGCATTGTGGGCTACCTGCGGTATATGAGCAGCTATATGTATTTCGACAAAGACGGAATCATCGTGGACAGTACCAACGAGAAACTGGAGGGCGTCCCGGAGGTGACAGGCCTGGAGTTTGGCCACATTGTCCTCTATGCCCCCCTTCCCGTGGCGGACAGCCAGGTGTTCCAGGAGATTCTGAACCTGACCCAGGCCCTTTACGACTACGACATCCAGGTGGACGAGATCCGGTTCGGCAGCCGCAGCCAGGTGAGCCTGACGGTGGGGGAGATCCAGGTGGAGCTGGGAAACAGCGACAATATCAACGGCAAGATCGCCGCCCTTCACGACACCCTTCCCGTGCTGGAGGGACAGGCCGGCACGCTGTATTTAGATTCCTACGACGAGGCCAACACCAGCATGATGTATACCTTTAAAAGGAAAATGTGACGACAGGCAGCCCCACAGCGCCGGCCTCTGTTGTAGAATCCGTCAAATTATGAATGAGCGGGCGGGATCATTGTAAATTTATAGGAATTTTAAGCAATTAGGAGTTGATATTTTTCCGAAAATCAAATATAGTATTAGGAGAACTGTGTAAATCGTAAAAAAGTATGTGCCTCCCGCCGGGGGCTTTCGTGTCCTAGGAAAGGCAGTTTCCTAAGACAGGAAAAATAGTTGACATCATATTAAAGCGATAGAAGAAAAAGGGTTAAAGGAGGAGACGATCTTGTTAGAGATTAAGATAAATGAAGCAGAGAACGCAGCCAGAATCATTGTCATTGGCGTAGGTGGAGCAGGGAATAACGCGGTGAACCGCATGATCGACGAGAACATCGCCGGCGTGGAATTCATCGGCGTGAACACGGACAAGCAGGCCCTGCAGTTCTGCAAGGCCCCCACGGCCATGCAGATCGGTGAAAAGCTCACCAAGGGACTGGGCGCTGGCGCGAAACCGGAGATCGGCGAGAAGGCGGCGGAGGAGAGCTCTGAGGAGCTGTCCCAGGCCATGAAGGGCGCGGATATGGTGTTCGTGACCTGCGGTATGGGCGGCGGCACCGGCACCGGCGCTGCTCCTGTAGTGGCAAAGCTGGCAAAGGATATGGGCATCCTCACCGTAGGCGTGGTGACAAAGCCCTTCCGCTTTGAGGCCAAGACCCGTATGACCAATGCCCTTCAGGGAATCGAGCACCTGAAGGAGAACGTGGACACCCTGATCGTGATCCCCAACGACAAGCTTCTCGAGATCGTAGACCGCCGGACCACCATGCCGGACGCTTTAAAGAAGGCGGACGAGGTTCTTCAGCAGGCCGTTCAGGGCATCACCGACCTGATCAATGTGCCCGGCCTGATCAATTTAGACTTCGCGGACGTGCAGACCGTTATGACGGACAAGGGCATCGCCCACATCGGAATCGGCCACGCCAAGGGCGACGAGAAGGCCAAGGAGGCGGTGGAGCAGGCCGTTTCCAGCCCGCTGCTTGAGACCACCATCGAGGGCGCAAGCCACGTGATCATCAATATTTCCGGCGACATCAGCCTGATTGAGGCCAATGAGGCTGCCAGCTACGTACAGGAGCTGGCCGGCGACGAGGCCAATATCATCTTCGGCGCTACGTTCGACGAAGCGATGGAAGATGAAATCCGCGTGACCGTGATTGCGACAGGCTTTGATGAAAGTACCGGAAAGAGCACTATGACGGAAAAGCCCTTCACCGAGGCGGAGAAAAAAGTGGAGCAGACTGCTGCCGCGCAGAAGGCGGAGGAGGAGACGGCGGACGCACCGCAGCAGCC
>OLRK01000561.1_pt1 | contig 41973 bp, 47 predicted proteins | sample 1672911 | NCBI WGS metagenome assembly OLRK01 (sample SAMEA3136736, study PRJEB25190) | human gut metagenome | biome: human gut; feature: human-associated habitat; material: faeces | place: Austria | collected 2013 | reverse complement strand
TGCTCTTCCGATCTAGAATTCATCCGTATCTTCGAAGAAGAAGCCAAGAAGATCGGTGCTGTAGACTTCCTCGCACAGGGAACCATTTATCCGGACGTTGTAGAAAGCGGACTCGGTGGAGAATCCGGAGTGATTAAATCTCACCACAATGTAGGTGGACTTCCGGAGCATGTAGATTTTAAAGATATCATTGAGCCTCTTCGTGATCTGTTCAAAGACGAAGTACGTAAGGCAGGATTGGAGCTTGGAATTCCGGAGAGACTGGTATTCCGTCAGCCATTCCCTGGACCTGGACTTGGAATCCGTATCATCGGTGAAGTCACAGAAGAAAAAGTTAAGATCGTTCAGGATGCAGATGCTATCTATAGAGAAGAGATTGCTAACGCGGGTCTTGATAAGAACATCAACCAGTACTTCGCAGCACTGACAAATATGAGAAGTGTCGGCGTTATGGGTGATGAGAGAACATACGATTATGCTGTTGCTTTAAGAGCAGTAACAACTGTAGATTTCATGACAGCTGAGGCTGCTGAAATTCCTTATGATGTACTGAATAAGGTGATGAGCAGGATTATTAATGAGGTTAAGGGAGTTAACAGAGTATTCTATGATCTGACTAGTAAACCGCCTGGAACGATTGAGTTTGAATAGTTGACGCTGGGCTACAAAGCCCGTAACCACGGGGCTTTGCGGCTTTGGGTGTTTGAAATTGCATTATCATTGCATTTTTATATTTCTTTGTGATACATTGCAGTATGCTGATTACTGGTATAATTAGCAATACTTTGAGAAGCTGACTGGTAGCTGAGAACCCCGGTCAGCTTCTTTGCAATCTCAATATTGGTGTTTGGATACAGATGACCATAAGTTCCTAGTGTCGTCTGTATTTTTTCATGTCCAAGACGCTCTTTAATCAGCAGTGGATTTTCGCCCATGCTGATAAGCAGGGAAGCATGCGAATGTCTCAGGGCATGAATTTTGATTCTGTGGACACCAGCTAAATTTGCCAATTTCTCTAATGCTCTTGGAAGCGTTGTTTTGCTGGTGGGTGTACTGTTATAACTCAGTACGAATCCACAATTTGGTAAAACCTTTGCCTGGACCGCCTTCCATTCTTGTAATTCCTTGATGGTATCAGCATCAATATAAATGGTACGGTTGCTTGCCTGCGTCTTAGGTTCAACGAATTTGTAGTCATTCATTGTTTTATAGTACAGTGTTTTACTAATAATCAGCATACCTGTTTCAAAATCAATATCATCCCACTGTAAGGCGGCAGCCTCTCCAATACGCATTCCAGTCATAAATAAAAGCCAGAACGAGATGAAGAGATAGTGCTCGTAGTAGTCACCTTTGTACAGCAGGGATATTACCTTCTGAAACTCCTCCAAAGTCCAGAAGTCGATCTTTACTTTTTTAGATTTGATATTGCCGATCATGCGGGCAGGATTCTTCTTTGCAAGTCCGAGGATAATCGCCCGGTCAAAAGCTAAACATAACATTCCCTGAACAATGCGTACATAGTTTGGACTGAATTGTTTTGCCAACTTGAGCTGCCAGGTCTGTACATTTATCGCTTCTATTTCGGACACTTTCTTCTTGTAGAAATAGGCAAAGTGTTTTTGAATGGTCGAGTAACGATTCTTGTAGGTACTTTCTTTCACCTGAGTTTTGTACCACGGAAGATAGATTTCTTCAATAAACTTTTTGAAGGTAATGTCTTCCTTCTTATCAGCTAATTCTTCCGTTGATGCAAGAATCAATTTGGAATACTCGGCACGGGCTTCTTTTTTTGTTGAGAATCCGCTGCGGTATTTTTGAATCTGTTTTCCGGTTACAGGATGATATCCGAGGTTGGCTCGAAAATAATAAGTGCCGTTTTCTGCTTTTTTAATTGGATCTTTTGCCATGATTTCACTCCTTACTAAAATGCAAAAAGCACGATCATTCTTGCTTATCGGGCAAAGTAATCCCTAATAATTCTTCAACGGCTTCTTTTGGAACCCTGTCTAATTTTCTGGATTGATAATAGGTATGCCCCTTTTCTACCATAAGTTCCTTTGCTTTTTTGATAATATCAGCAGCAAAGGAAGGACCGTAGCCTAATTCAATCAAATCCCTTTTTGTTACAGTTATCATGAATCTCCTTTCCACAGACAGGGAATCAACTTGATACCTGTCTATTATTATATCAAATTTTGAGTAAAAGTTCTCTAATAAAAGCGCTATAAGCTAAAATCCCAAAAGTCTATGTTATTCTTTCAGAAGCCAGTTCCTATGCCCGTTCCGGCCACGTAAAACGGTGTTACTTTGTAACTATTAAGCTGCAGGCGTGCGAAGATGCAAACTATCTGCAGTCACCTATATCAATCTCCCGAAAGATTTCTTTTGTTTTCAAGGTACGGCGAATGGATATATTACCCATTCAATTAAGGAATAGGGGGCTTTTCTTTAAGATTGAAAAATTTTAAGAAAAAATGATAAAAATAAAAGCTGCCTTGATTTGGCAGCCACGGAAATCTATTTGCGTTTTAGAGCCAGACGATTCAGCATGGAAATGAGCGCAAGCATATCCTCGTCATCGAGTTGTTTCATCAGATCAGTTGCTTTGTCAATCAGAGGAAGATTGTGCAGCTCTGAATCGAAGAACTGTTGAGGAGTGACTTCCAGATAGTCACAGATATCCAGAAAGCTCTGCATGGTAGGCAGAGAACGTCCGGAAGTGAGGGACTGGATGTAGCTTTTATTTTTGCCAAGATCCAGACTCATCTGATATTCAGATACATTTTTCTTTAAACGCAGTTCGCTGATGCGTTCTCCAATAAAGTTTTTATCCATACATTTACACCTCTCTTCCACATTTTAAACTATTTACTTACAGCAAATTACGGAATAAAATAGAGATATATTTGAAATATAGTGATTATTCCGTAATATAACCGTAATTTACTAAAATGATACAAAAAAAGAAATTATGGATGATAGAAAATGGATTTTGGGGTATGATGATAGCAAAGGAAGTGGATGTCTGTGCGGATTATAGGAAATGAGCAGGAAATTGAATGGGCGAAGGAAGCACTGCGGAATCAATGTAACGATTGTCCCTACTTGGACTGCTGTAATGAAAAGGCGAAAGAGGAGTCAAAGCAGTGTGGAACGGTTCGGTTTGGCTGCCGGGAGTATCTGAAAGAGAAGATTGAATTCGTAGTAGAAAAATAGATGTAGTATTTTGAACAAATATAAACACCATATATAGTATAAGCCTGAATTGACATGAGGAATATCTTGTGCTAGTATACTGATATAGTTTATTTTATGCACACCCTTTTTGGGGAGTTTCGGGATTCATAAGAATCTCCAAACTTACAGGAAACAGCAGGAGCTGATTCCTGGCATAAGTAGTTTATGTTTGTAGTGAGTGTCACGGTATGCCTTTTTTGGCTGCGTGGCACTTTTGTTTTTTCAGGAAGAAACCAGACTTTTAAGAATGAACAGAGAAAAGACTCTCTTTTCATTCTTTTTTTGTGCTTACATTTAGGTTTCGGCATAGTTGCATGCCACAACCAGCTTCGGCTGTTGATGGATAAATATTATTTTAAGAAAGGTGGAATAAGAACATGAATGAAGCAAGAGTGTATGCAGATGGATTTGAGAGATCCTTTGCAGAAGTAAAAGATCTGCTGGAGTTTCTGGCAGAGAGAGGAAGAAATGCCAAATGGATCAGAAAGCCAACGAATACGTTACGGCTGGCACCACTGGAAAAGGAGGCTCAAAATCTGGATGCGGCAGATGCATCCATGGAAGAAATTTTGGAGGATACAGAGAAGAATACGCAGCTTGTACTGAAAATGAGAGGAGAATCCTATCCGGTACGTGACTGTGCCATCCGCACCATTTTAAGCCGCGCAGGTGTCAATGGAGACGGGCTTCGCAAGCTGGATAAGGCAACATATGCGAAGGTAGTCAATTACTGCCTGCGGGTTGCAAAAGGGGATGCCCTGATTAAGATTGCGGACGGAAAGGTTTCCGCAGTACATGGCGGGGATAAACATGATTATTGCATCCTTGATATGAAAGCCATGTTTGAGACAACCTGCGAATATCTGAATCTGAATTTCAAAGGCAGTGTTTACATGGAGGGCTCTGGTATCTATGACCATTCCATTGTATCTGCCATGTGGAAGCTCGGAGGAAGTCAGGAACTTCTGGATACTTACCGAAAAGCACTGGATGCACACGGAATGGATGAGAAGATCCTGTCACCGGCACTTCGTTTTACCACATCTGACGTGGCAGCGAGCGGTGCAAATCTGTATCCGATGCTTTTGACAGACGGACCAAACGGCGTTATCAGTCTGGGAAGTCCAATCAAGCTGGCTCACGATAAAGGGGCAACGATTCTGGACTTCCGGAAAAATCTGGAGCAGGTATGCGCCCGCTATGTGGATGCGATGAAGAATCTTACTCAGCTTATGGACATTGAGATCCGTAATCCGGTGAACTGCCTGAAGCTGCTGATGAAGGAACTTGGCATTAAACAGAAGATCCGGAATGAGGTGGTGGAGCTATTTGTATCCCAGAACGGGGAAGGTGCCTGTACGGCACATGATCTTTATTATGCCATGAATGAAGCCTCCTTTTTTGCAGCCTGTGAAGGAATGTCCGGACAGGGCATCCTGAAGCTGGAGGAGGATATTACGAAGGCGCTTATAAAAGACTGGAAAAAATATGACGTTTATGGAGCAGTCAAATGTTAGGAGGAATTGGAATGAATAACAAAGCAGAGTATACACCGGAAAAGGTTGTGGATATCAGTAACCTGTCAAGAGAAGACTGGTTGGAATACCGCAAAAAAGGAATCGGCGGCAGTGATGTAGCGGCAATCATGGGGATCTCTCCATTTGCCACTATCCGGGATCTGTTTTACAACAAAACAGGTGTGCAGCCGGTCATTCAGGAGGAAGAGGAAAGCAACTGGGTTGCCAAGGAAGTCGGACACCGGCTGGAAGATCTGGTGGCAGAAATCTTTTCCAAAAAGACCGGACTGGAAGTATTTCCGGTACGTGTCATGTTCCGGCATCCATTATATCCGTTCATGCTTGCAGATGTGGATTTTTTTGTTCGTATGCCGGATGGGACATTTGCGATTCTGGAATGTAAAACCTGCAATTATAATGCGAAAGATAAGTGGGCTGATGAGGGTATTCCAGCTCATTATGTGCTGCAGGTAAGGCATTATCTGTCTGTGATGAATATGCAGAAAGCCTTTATCGCATGCCTGTATGGAAATAACGAGAATGAGTTTGTGTATCGCACCATTGAGCGTGATCTGATTGAGGAAGAAGACATCATTGATCAGGAAACGTATTTCTGGCAGGAACATGTATTGAAAAATGTAGTACCGCCGCATAACGGGAATTCCGATCTGGTTCTGGCAAATATCCGTAATTATGGTGGTTTTGCAGACAAATCTATTCCGGAAATTGTGCTTTCCGGTCTGGAATCAAAAAATCTTGAGAAGTATCTTACCCTTTCGGAGGAAAAGTCACAGTTGGAAAAACGGAAAAAGGAAATCGAAGCAGAACAGCGGGCAATCAGTGTTCCTTTTGTGGAACAGCTGGGGCAGGGCTGCAAGGCAGTGCTGGAGGACGGTACGAACCGTTACCGTATTACCTATAATCCGACCAGACGTACTTCGGTTGGGAAAGACCAGATGGAGAAGCTGAAAAACCAGCATCCGGATATCTATGAGGAATATACAAAAACAACGGAGAGCCGTACTTTCCGAATTAAGAAGGAGGCGGCGTAATGAGAAAACCAAATGAACGGATGCGGATAAAAAGCTGGAGGGATATAAACAATGAGGTGCAGATTTAAACATAAGATTTTCCAGAATGAGGAGAATGGGTATACGATTGCCATATTCACCACACAGGATACGTCTGTCCCCCTGTCAGCCAGAGACAAATATCTGGCATCCCGGAATATCATCGGCTTCTCAGCGATTGGATTCGGTCTTCCGCTTACAGACGAGATTGAGCTTGAGATGGAAGGCAGATGGGAGAGCGGAGAGCATGGAACTCAGTATCAGGTGGAAAATTTCATGGAGGTTGTACCACGGACAAAGGAGGGTATCTTAGGATACCTTTCTTCCGGTGCAATCAAAGGTATCGGTCCCAAGATGGCAGATACTATTTTCCGGAAGTTTGGGCTTCAGACACTGGAAATCATGGAAAACAACCCGCAGGAACTCTTGAAGATCCGTGGAATTTCCGAGAAGAAGCTGGCTGCTATTGTGGAGTCCTATGGAAAAAACCAGGTGTTCCGGGAACTGATGACGTTTCTGGCGCCTTTTAAGGTAACACCCAAAAAAGTGAATATGATTCTGAAGAAATTCGGAAATGAATCGGTGGATATTATCCGGCACCGCCCTTACATGCTGAGTGCAGTCAAAGGCTTCGGGTTTCTGACTGTGGATGCGATCGGAAGACAGTGCTGCTGTGCACTCAATGATCCCATGCGGATATCCGGGTGCATCGGACATATCATGAATCAGGCAATGAAAGAAGGACATCTGTTTAAGCAGCGTCAGGAGGTTATCAGGGAAGCACTGGAAATGCTGAACCGGGATCTGCAGGTCATGGCAGTATCGGAGCAGGATGTCAGTCAGGTGCTTTACCGGCTGGTGCTGCAAAAAAGCATTGTTGTGGAGGAAGAACGGATCTATTCTATCCGGCAGTATGAAGAAGAAACACAGACCGCTTCCATGATAGCCAGACGGCTTTTGGAGAAGCCGGTTTTGCTGTCCATTGAACCGGAGCTGGAAAAGGCACAGAAGACACTGGGGATCACGCTGTCAGAAACACAGAAACAGGCAGTGCGGATGGTGTTTGCACATCCCATCAGTATTATTACCGGAGGTCCCGGAACCGGAAAGACAACGGTTCTCAAGGTGATTCTCTATATCCATCAGGCGTTATGCAGGTCAGAGGTACAGCTTATGGCTCCGACCGGACGTGCGGCAAGACGTATGGTGGAGAGTACCGGCTGTGAAAATGCATCCACGATGCATCTGGCCCTGGGGCTTTTGGGAGATGATACGGATTTTGAACCGGATTTTGAGTACCTGTCTGCCGGATTTCTAAATGTAGATGAGGTGTCCATGGTGGACATGCATCTTGCCTATGAATTTTTCCGGCGGGTTAGCAGACATGCCAGAGTCCTTTTAGTCGGGGATAAGAACCAGCTTCCATCCGTAGGAGCCGGGGATGTGTTCCGGCAACTGATTGCCTGCGGGCTGATTCCGGTCACGGTACTGGATCTGGTTTACCGGCAGGGCGCTTTGAGCAGCATACCTTATAATGCAAAACTGATGCAGGAGAATAAGACTAATCTGAGCTTTGGGGAGGATTTTCAGTTCATTGCCTGTAAAGGAGCAGATGAAGCGGCAGAGATTGTCCGGAGGATTTATCTGGACGAGATTGCAAAAAACGGCATGGATCAGGTACAGATCCTGACTCCGTATCGGAAACGCAGCGCTGCCGGAGTGGATGAATTGAACAAATCTCTGGAGGATTTTGTAAATCCGCCAATCGCAGGGAAGAAGGAACTGCATATCGGCAGTCAGGTGTTCCGGGTTGGCGATAAGATTTTACAGAATAAAAATACCGAGATGGCGAGTAACGGCGATCTGGGCAGGATACTGGACTGTATCACGGATGAGGATGGAAATGCCAGGGCAGTGATCGGATTCCCGGATGGGCGGCAGGTGCAATATGAAGCTGACCAGATGGAAATGATCGAACATGCTAACGCAACAACCATCCATAAGGCACAGGGTTCCGAATGTCCGGTTGTCATCATCCCTTGGGTAAAAGCCTTTTATATGATGCTGAAGCGCAATATTCTCTATACCGGAGTGACCAGAGCGAAAAGCAAGGTTTATCTGGTAGGGGAATGGGCTGCAGTCTGTCAGGCAATCCATACGGATGACAGCGGGACAAGGAACACCATTCTGAGTGAGCGGATCGTACAGTATTACGATCAGTATCAGAGTGAACAGAAACCGGAAATGGAGCAGTTAAAACTTGTTGTTTAAAAATATTTTTCAATTTTTGAAATAAGCGGACTATTACTCTTATATAGGGGAACGTCTGCTTTTCTAAATGAAAGGAGCAGAGAATGAAAGAATTATTGTATAAGAAATCAGAGGCAGTTGCCGCTTTGAACCGTGTGGATGGCTTCCATCCGATGGAACTGGCAAGAAAGATTGGAGAAGAAGGGCAGGAGGAGCAGCTTTATCTGGATGTGAAATACCGGAAGCTATGGTTTCGTCTGGTCAATCCGGCAGGAAAGATCATCAGCCGGATTATCACTTTCACAGAGAACATGGCAGTTGTGGAAGCACGTATCTATCTGGATAAATGTGATCAGGAAGACAATTATGTAGCCAATTCCTTTTCGCAGAAATTCCGGAGCGATGACCCGAAGTTTGGAGACAAATTTCTGGAAATGGCAGAAACAGCAGCCGTAGGAAGGGCATTATCGGATGCCGGATATGGTGTGCAGTTTGCGGATGTGGGAGAGGAAAATGATCCTGCACAGGTAGATGCCGGAATTCCATATCAGAATCCACAGATGCCGGATTCAGGTGCCATGGAAAATGCAGCCATGCCGGATTCGGGTGTCATGCCAAATGCCCCTATGCCAACTTATGGAGAGATGCCAGGTCAGCCGGAATATGCAGGCCAGCAGATGATGAATCAGTTCTATCAGCAGGCACAGGCGGCGGGAAGCACCATTTACCATGGCAGTGGACAAATGCCTGGCTACGGTTCCGCTCCGGCTGCCTCTACGCCGCCAAAGACCGGACAGATGCTGCAGGGAGCATTACAGAATCTGGATACGTCCCTTCCGGTAGAAGAACTGATGAAACACATGAACTATGAAATGGCAGTCGGGACTGTGATTCCGGGAAAGGGAAAATACGGCGGAAAGACCATGGGACAGGTGGCAGTTGAAAGCCCGTCAACGATCCAGTGGTTTGCCGAGCAATATTCCGGACCGAACAATCTGGTTCCGGCGGCAGCAAAGGTAATTTTACAAAAAGCAATGCCGATGGCTGGTTAAGGAAGAACCCCGCAGAGAGCTTTTTTCTGCGGGGGAAAGGAGGAAGAGACCGGGATGTATTATGATATGTCTGGGTTTGATTATGGAATACTGGATGTGGTGCAGGTGCTGCATCTCAGAAAGCGGCGGGGAAACTATTATGACTGCCCGTTTTGTGGAGAGACGCATGGAAAACTGAATATCAATGTGGAAAAGAATGTATTCCGGTGCAACCGCTGTGATGCGTCCGGGGGGATGCTGAAGCTTTATGCGGATTTGCACAATGTTACACTCTCCGAAGCAAATCAGCAGATCCGGGAAGCATTAGGAAAAGGAGAATACCGGACGGATTATATCAAAGCAACGCCGGTACAGGAAGAAAAGGCAACGGCAGAGCTTGCACCCATAGAGGAAATCCACCGGACGTATCAGAGAATGCTGTCCATGCTCACGCTTAACAGGAAGCATCAGGAGGATCTGCAAAGACGAGGATTAAAACCGGAACAGATCGAAGCACAGCGTTACCGGAGTGTCCCGCTGTTTGGAATGAAGAAGCTGGTCAAAAGGCTGGCAGAAGAAGGATATATGGTGAAAGGCGTGCCGGGATTCTACCGGGATACAGACGGAAACTGGACGATTAACTTCAAAGCAGAAAACTCAGGAATCCTGATTCCCATAGTTTCTTTGGACGGGTTCATCCAGGGTTTTCAGATCCGGGTAGATCATGTGACTGACACGAAAAAATATATCTGGCTGTCCAGTGTCAATTATGACCAGGGAGTTTCCTCCGGAAGTCCGGTACATGTGATCGGTGATCTTGCCGCAGAACGTGTCTATCTGACCGAAGGAGCCTTAAAAGGGACCATAGCCCATTATCTGTCCGGCGCTACCTTTGTGTGCGTTGCCGGAGTGAACCAGTACCGGAATCTGAAACCGGTGCTGGAGCGGATGAAAGGATATGGGATGAAACAGCTTTTGGAGGCGTATGACATGGATAAGAAGATGAAAGTAGCCTGCAATAAGCATGACAGTAAGTGTGCGGTCTGTTTTGAGCGTTCCCCTGTTATCTGCCAGCATAAGGCGGAGAAACGGAGGATTATCCAGAACGGCTGCAATAAGGTCTATGAAATCTGCCGGGAGCTTTCCCTGCCGATGAACCGGATGGTCTGGGATATGGACGAGAGCGGGGAGTGGAACGGGAAACACAAGGGGATTGATGACTATTTAGCCGCCATCAAACAGAAGGAAGGAACCGGGGCACAGACTTCGGCTCTTCCGAAAGGAGAACAATCATGAGAAAAAAAGGAAATACGGTTCTTGCAGGACTCATTATCTGCCTGTTGCTTGTTTTTCTCGCAGCGGCAGGAAAACTCTTTGGTGCTTATCTGAAGTATCAGAAAGGGGACGTAAGTTACGAGAAACTGCAGGAATATGTTCAGGAACCAGAGGAAGAAGAATCACCGGAGTCTGAGAAAGAAAAGGAGGAACCTAAGAATAGGTATCTAGAAATTGATTTTGCAGGTTTAAAAGCGGTTAATCCGGATGTCATAGCGTGGATTCAGATTCCGGCACTGGATATTAGTTATCCGGTGGTACAGGGGAAAGATAATGCATATTATCTTCATCACCTTTTTTCGGGAGAATCCAATATCAACGGGAGCATCTTTGTGGACTGCCATAATCAGCCGGACTTTACGGATCAGAATACGATCGTGTACGGGCATAATATGAAAAACGGGAGCATGTTCGGAACTCTGGATAAGTACCAAGACAAAGAGCTATTTGAACAACATCCGGAGTTTTATCTCTATTTGCCGGACAAGATCCTCAAGTATCGTATCTTTTCCTGCTATGCGGGAAGAACCGGAAGTGAGGGATATAGGTATCATTTCCCGGAAGCGGAAGATTTTCAGACGTTTCTGGATACGGTGTCTTCTTATAGGGATTATGATACCGGCACCGAGCTGTCGGCAACGGATCGGATAGTTACGCTGTCTACCTGTGTCAATTCCAGACGGAATTATCGCTATCTGGTACATGGAAAATTAAGCAGTGAGATCATCACAGAGGAATAAAAGAATCGTGCTGGTGTGAGAAGAAATTTCTTATGCCAGCTTTTATTATGGGAGGAAATGTAATGGGAACAGCATTGGTTATGGAACATGCAAACGCACTGGCACAGATGATAGTCAGTGAAAAGGACAAGTTATTTGATGAAAGAGTGGAGGCTCTTGTAAAACTTTATAGAAGGGCGGAATTTTATCTGAAGCAGGGATTTCTGGAGAGCATCGTCTGCGAGTTCCATCGGAAGAAAGTGGAAATGATTATGCAGGCGGAAACAAAAGGAGAGATTACGGAAATACTGAAGTTATCAAAACCGCATTTTGACGGGAAAAAATTTGTCTATACCTCTCCGTATGCTGTGGAAGAGGAAGAGCTTCTCCTTTGGTCTCTGACATCACTGCAAGGTCCACTCCGGGATGAAGGGTATCGAAGATATCGGGAATTATTTGAGAAGTGCCTGCCGGAGATGGCAGAAAAGATTCCGGCGTAGAACAATGGCATAACAAAGGAACGAAAAAACTATCTTTTATTTTACTGTAATTTCACTCTTTATTGAATCTGCAATACTTTACAAAGTTTTTTACGGAAAAATGCTTCGGATTAATATACTTAACACCAGTATCTATCAGCTTAAATTTTGAATAACCAAACACCAGTGTTTCATTATTCACAAAAATCGTCATCTATCCAGAAAGCAGGTAAAATATGTTCACAATAATCAGAGTATTTTCTGCATTCAATACATTCTTCATCTAAAGAATCTACGCCGACATAATGAATATGATAATCTACAGTATCGTTTACAAATCTTTCAAGGAAGATGTTCAAAACAAAGGCTACTCTATCATCACAATAAACATAACCAATTAAATTCTTATGAATGATACAGTAAACGAGATAAACACAGCGTGTATCAACGATGCAGTTGAAATTGTATCCAGATTAAAGCCTATTTATACTTTAAAGCATGCACGGAGACAGCAAGAAGACCTATTCCTGTACGGAAGAGGTCTTCCTGTCCTTATACTAAAGTTAATTGGTATGCTGAAGTCCCGCAAAAGCAACATTTAATTTACCTCCAGATTACCGCTTTTAAGAGATAGATAATCGGAACTTCCGCTAAGCAGATAGAAAAAATATTCCCCTTTTTCATCTGGTGAGAAACTATATTTTCCACTCAGTTCATCGAACACTTCTCCTTCATACATTATCCCGTCTTTTACATAACCGATAATCAAATCTTGGGATACTGTAATGTCTGATTTATATTTATCAAACGAAATGACTATATTATCTTTATCAGTTAGTTCCCATCCCTTTCCATTGTCTTGTGTAAGTACACAAAGTGAATTGTTGATTAGAATTATTTCTGGAATGATATACATTTCATCTGATTTATCAGTAGGAATCTCTACTATTGATGATGGTATGAAATTAGGCATCAGACTGCTTTTAACAATTCTGCTTTCAGGAAATTCTGATGAAGATTTGGCTAATTCCTCAATATCAACAACTTTCCCCTTTTCATTGGTATATACACCGTCTTTTAATATGATGTAGCTTCTATCATTGGTTTCTGTCCCGATTAAATGTCGATTGCTGTCATCAATTAAAGCCGATGTTAACAGATGACTGATTGCAGCATATACAGGCATACACAAAAACACTGAAACCACAGTTACAATAATTGCAGTTCTATAAGTGAACTTTAAAGGCTTATGTTTTGAAGCTGTTTTACAAAATACATTTTGACGTATCTTTTGTTTGGAATATTTTTTCAGTATTTTATTGCAATCATGAAAATACACTTCCTCAATAAAAGATTCATCAATTTCACTCATTAACTCATTCAAAGAAAATTTTACAGTCTTCATATCTAAATCCCTTCTTTTCCATTTTTAGTTTTAATTTTTTACGTCCGCGTAACAGTTTGGATTTTACTGTAGATTCTTTTAATCCGGTTTCTTCTGCTATTACAGCGATTGTCTTAGTGTAATAGTAGTACGAGATAAAACATTTTCTTTCGTCAACTGATAGTTCATATATGCTTTCTTTTAAGCATTTGATTACTTCTTCTTTTAACGGCCCGTATTCAATATGTTCGTTCGTTCCAACCTGAAACGCATCTTCGTAATTTTCAAAATGCATCTTAGAGGTTTTTCGTAATGCGTTTTTTGCCATGTTTCTTGCGATTGTTCCTAAATAGGGTTTGAATGTGCTGTAGTTATCTGTATCTAAATCTGCACTGTAATTCCATAGAGCTACAAAAACATTAGACACGACCGCCTCCTTGTCTTCATATGGCAAAGCACTTCCAATAATATTCTCGACTATGTATACAACATATCTGTAGTATTTGTTCATACATATTTTTAAAGCGCGCTCATCTTTATTTTTTAGTTCGAGCATCAGTTGTTTCTCATCTATGTTAAATAACATGCTTCTACCTCATAAATTCAGTGAATACTATAGCAGTGGTTTAATAATGGGAATGTGTATTTTCAAAAAAGGGAACCGAGAAACCAAGTTAAAAAGCTTCAATTAAAATCAGGATAAGTACTCACCAGCACTTGAAATATTTTCCACTATTAAAATGTAATAGAAAATGATTTGATTGTAAAGGCATCAGAGGACAGATTAGTTACCATGCCGTAATAGTAATCTGTTGCCTGTGTCGTAAATCCTGAACGCAAACCACTTGCTGTAATCTCACGCACAAATTCTGATGAAGGTCCAGCTACGTATGCGCGTACTCTTGAACGATGAAAAGCAGAACGGCTCAAAGTGTAATTTATAGTTATGTATCTGCCGCTATTACAATAAAGTCCCATACTGTTATTTGATGGTGTTAATATGGCGACTTCGCCATTTTTCAATGTGATTCCGCGCCAAGTATATCGGGCATATGCATTTGGAATAACACCTTCTTCAACAACTTTCTGCAGGCTTTCGTTAGCAAACACAGTGTACTTCCATTCAATCATATTAGGGTCATCTGTAAGCGGCTCTGCTGCAAAAACATTAACACTTAGCGACAGCATCATAACGAGTGTTAGGATAAAACTGATTATTTTTTTATAAGCCTTCATATATGTACACGACTCCTTTCCAAGGTTCCCTTTGTAATAAGATACACAGTAAATATTGTAACGGTTGCATTTATTTAAAAAATTAAAAAAGATAATTTTTAATTTTTGTTTTTTGAATTTTTTGATTGGTAAAATAAGAAAATGGATTATAAAGAGTTGCACTCTAGGTACCTCCTACGTACAGAATAAGTATCAAATACAAAGGAGTGAAATCATTATGATTAAAAAATTAAGAGTAGCCGTGGATCACGGGAACCGGAACATGAAAACCTGTCATTTTATCTTTACCACAGGACTGACGGAACAGGATAAAAAGCCTGCCAGGGGAGAGAAGTATCTGAAATATCAGGGAAAGTATTATACCCTTAGTGAGAAGCGGATTCCGTACCAGAGGGACAAGACGCAGGACAGCCGGAACCGATTCTGGATTCTGACTTTATTTGCCATTGCAATGGAGCTGGAGCAGAAAAGCCAGATCCAGCCGGAGGATGTCATTCAGGTGGAACTTCCGATTGGGCTTCCGCCGAAGCATTTTGCAGAGCTTTGTGAGAGATATGAACGCTATTTCAAAGGGGACGGGAAGGTGCAGGAACTGTGCTTCAACGATAAAGTCTATCACCTCTGTATACAGAATGTAATGGCGTTTCCGCAGGATTATGCAGCCATGATGACGAGGATGATGGAAATCCGTGAGATTCCGAAAGTCGTAGGGATTGATATTGGCGGATTTACTTCTGATTATCTTCTGATGAGAAGTGGCAGACCGGATATGGATTATTGTGATTCTCTGGAAAAAGGTGTGATTACCATGTATAACGATATCATTTCCAGTATTAACAGTGAATATGACATGCTTCTGGAGGAGGCAGATATCGACAGTATCATCAAGGGAAAAACGCAGTATTATGAGGAAGCTGTTGTACAGGCAGTAGAAACCATGGTTCAGAATTTTGTTACCGATCTTCTGAACAGCATCCGAGAGCGGGGCATTGATACAAAATCTACTTATACGGTGTTTATCGGCGGCGGAGCAGTGCTTCTGGAACGATTTCTGGAGCAGGCAGACCGGTTGGGAAAACATACCTTTATCCGGGATATGAAAGCAAATGCCGATGGATATGATCTTTTGTATCGCATGACACAGGCTGGAGTGTGATTTTATGGGAAAGAAAAATCCGTTTGTATTCACTATTGGTTTTGATAAGTCGGATCCAGATCACGTGTATGTGACAGAACTTCTGAATACGACAGAGAAAAAAGCAAAACTGATCGTTGCGGCAATTCTGGCATATACGGGAAGAACGGATGAGACAGGTAATGGCAGTATAAGCATGGAACCGGATATGCTCCGGCCAATGATGCAGCAAATCATCCGGGAAGAAGTAAGAAAGGTATTGGAAGGGCAGGACGTTTCTAAGATAAATAGAGAAATGCCCACAGAAGTTGATTTGATGGAAGAAGAACCGCTGCGGATGGATCAGACTATGAGACAGAATGTAGTGGATGCTATCAGTGCATTTCGCAGGGCATAAAAAAGCAGGAGAGATACACATGCTTATGGCAGTGTACTCTCCTGTTCTTTGTATCAGAATGGGAATAGACAGAAAACTCACAGACTATTCACAGATTACTCACAGATTGTCTTTGTATAATGTGTAGATGATGAAGGATACGGGAGAGCCTTAACTTAGGTTCTTGAATCCATCCAGAAGTCCACGCAGTGTAGAAAGGGCAAGCTGTTTCTGCTCCTCCGGGCAGGAATTTAGTTCTGCCATGATTTGCTGCATGGTAGAATCCGGGTTCGTTTTCTGGTTAGAAAATATAGCATCTATGGAAATATGTAAGTAAGTTGCCAAGGCATAAAGTGTTTCCAACTGTGGATTGCCAATATAGTTTTCAATATCAGAGACAGTCCGTAAAGAAATCTTTGCCTGTTCCGCAAGGCTGTTTTGCGAAAGATTGCGGCGGAGACGTTCTTCCCTGACTGCATCTCCCAATAATTTTTTCACCATCTATATCACCTCACTTAATGCATATATTTTATCGTAGATTAACACTATACGAAATGCGTTAAAGTGCGTTATGATAAGCAGGATAACACATGCACAAATAGAGAAACATGGAAGTAAGTACGACAGACATGAATGGACAGCATAAGATAAAAGCCAAAGAGGAACTGAATCTGTTAAAAAAATCTTATCCATACAATGTGTCGGAGAGAAGTTAGAATATGCAGTATATGAGATACTATCATCGCATATCCTACACAATTACATAGAAAGAGAAGTATCGGCTGGACTACGAATAGAGTGGTCCAGCCTTTCTTTTTTTCGAAAAAATGAAGGCAGTGTCACGTTTTGTTGCCGCTCACCGCCATCCTCGGAATTTTTTGGAACGTGATAAAAAATTTCGGAGGATAAAACAAATGAACAAAAAAACATATACAGGATCAAAGATACAAAATCACTTTACAGCATATCTGATACAGTTTGTCCGTGGAAAACGACATGATTATCTGGAGAAGAAAATCCAGATGGCTGATGCAGAAGAACTGTTGGAGGATATTGGACAGATGGAGGCAAGAATTGTAATCGAAGAATTGCTGGAGAACCAAACGAGGGAGCAGCTTTTATTGCAGGAGGCACAGGGGAAATATCCAGAATGGAATAAGATGTCAGATGAAAGACTGATGAAAGCGCTTCATACGCTGCGGGATGAAGAACGGAAGCTGATTTACCAGCATGTGTTTGAAGAACGTACTTTTGAGGAAATGAGCAGGCTAAACGGGTTATCAGAGGAGCGATGCAAGGGTATTTATTATTATGCAATCCGGAAGATCCGCAAGGTGATGGGAGGTGAAAACTAATGAATTTTGAACGATTACTTTTAAAGGCAAAAGAAGGAATTGCAGATGCGGTACTGAAGATTTTAGAGATATATAAGCCGCTTTTAATTAAGAATGCGATTGTGAATGGCAGATTTGATGAAGATCTGTATCAGGAACTGGTAAGTACATTGCTTCAGTGTATCCAGAGATTCCAGATAATTGAGTAAGTTATCTTAAACAAAGGCTGCAATCACTCTCAGGGGAGTAACATCCTCTGGGAGTGATTGTTTTTTGAAGGGTGATATTGCCTCAGTTCGAAGCGGCAGACGGTGTTGATCTATTATGTTGCCTGATGCTTTAATGCTCTTTTGTTGTTGCCAGTTCTTTATGAAGATGTAGAGCCATAAACACAGTAACAATAGCAGAAATTACATCGGCAATCGGTTGTGCATATAGTATTCCATTTATGCCCCAGAATGATGGGAGCAACAGAATGATCGGAACAAAGCAAATACCTTGTCGGCAAGCCCCAAGAACGAATCCGGCGGTGCCTTTTCCAAGTGCAAGAAACAGAGAAGAATACACTGTGTAAAATCCAAATACGAAGAAGGAAAATCCATTTGCCATTAGCGATTTTTGACCTACAGAAATCATCTCTGTATTGCCTTCTGTAAATTGCGAAATAATCTGTGTGGAAAATAGGGCTATTGTCAATCCCACAACTACACAAAATATTGTTGACCATAAGATAGAAGTTTTAATTGCTTCCCTGAGCCGATCAAACTTTTTGGCACCATAGCTAAAGCCGGCAATTGGTTGGAAACCTTTTAAGAAGCCGAACACAACCAGAGTTCCCATTGAAGTGATTCTTGTAACAGCGCCCATTCCGGCGATAACAGCATCTCCATAGATATTAGCTTCCCGGTTTATGAATGCGATAGAAAGGCTTGTAAGAAGCTGGAAAGTCAATGTGGGTATACCGATTTTCAGAATTTCAGTTATGATCTGCTTAGAAGGACAAAATTCCTTAATGGAAAATGTAAAAGCGCTTTTTTTCTGTAATGCATAAATTAAATATACAAGAGTAGAAGCCATTTGAGAAATTGCTGTAGCGATTGCCGCACCAGCAACCCCCATGTCGAGAGTATAGATGAAAATAGGATCTAAACCAATATTCAATACAGCTCCTAATAATAATGCACACATAGTTGTTTTTGCGGCGCCTTCACTTGCAACGATATTGTTCATCGTTACATTAAATACATTGAAAATACATGAAATAACATAGATTCTTCCATAAGAAAGGGCGTATGGCATAATCGTGTCTGTTGCACCTAACATGGTTAAAATAGGTTTCAAAAAAATTGCAGTTCCGATAATAATAACTGCGCCAATACAAACACTGCTGTATAATGCAGTACTGGCGACTTTACTTGCAGCTTCCCTATCTCCTCGCCCTAAAAGTCTTGATAAGTAGGAGGCGGCACCATTGCCAAACATCAGACCTAAACCAACAACTACTTGTCCTAAAGGAAACGCAATGGAAATTGCACCCATTTGACTCTCGCCAAGTCCTCCTATGAAATAAGCATCCACCAAATTGTAGAGAGCGTTAATAAGCATACCAATCATTATCGGTATACCAAGAGCCATTAGTGCTTGGGGAACAGGTGCATTTCCTAATAAATCCATTTTGTTGTTATTCTTGTTCATTTCAAATACTCCTTTCAATTAAGAATATAAATTATAGTAGTATAAATTATAGTATACTACGTGAGAGAATACTACTATAATTTATAGTAGTTGTCAAGCGTGTATCCTGCAATTTCCTTGACAAGAGGTATAAAATCAAATACTATAAATTACAGTATATATAACCGTAAGTATTTTATAGCTTTCGTGGATATAGAAAGTGGGTGAACTATGGCTACAATAGATTTAATTGTGTTAGGAATATTGAAAAAGGAACCGATGGGAGCCTATGATATTCAAAAATTAGTGGAATATCGTAATATATCAAAATGGGTAAAAATCAGTACACCATCCATTTACAAAAAAGCAATTCAGTTGGAGGAAAAAGGCTTCATTAAAGGAGAAATTGTGAAAGAAGGTAAGATGCCTGAAAAAGCAGTTTATTCATTAACAGATGAAGGCGAAAAAGAATTTGTAAAGCTTATGATGGAAACAGCCTCTAAACCCATTCACTTTTTTTTAGATTTTAATGCAGTAATTGTAAATTTGGATAAGTTACCGCCTGAAAGTCAACAATCATGTATTGCCAGTATTGAGGAAAATATTGAAATATTAAAAACTTATCTGGAGGAAAATCTTCGAGAGAAAGAGAATGATCCGGAAATCCCTAAGACTGGTATGGCAGTATTGCAACAGCAGATAGTTTTGGCGGATGCTATTGAAAAATGGATTATTTCTCTAAAAAAAGACTTTTGATGAAGAAGTCACTAGCTGATTTCTTATTAGGTCTGCAGGATTGGGAAGAAACAGGGATGGATGCCGACCTATGTTCCGGCTTTGTAGCCAGAACATAGAAATTTTCTTAGTGGGGAATCTCCCTCAAACCCGGTGCTCCTTATATCCTGCAGATTAAACTTCAAATTTATACCCATATCCAACTACTGTTTTTATGTAATTCTTGTCGCTGGAATACTTTTTTATCTTCTTGCGTATTTGAAAAATAGTGTTTTCCACGGCGTGGAAATAACCATTTGCTTTTTCATGCCAAACTGCTTCATAAATCTGTTGTTTAGTAAAAGCCATCCCTGGATTAGAATATAGCATATAAAGTACATCAAATTCTTTTACAGAAAAGTTAATGTCTTTTCGTACTATTAAGCCGTAGGTCGTAAAGGTCTGCGACTTTAACTTTACCCGGAAAGGAGCTGCCACATATATAGGCAGTGCTGTAATTTTAACAGTAACGGTCACCAATCTATGGGGATGGCTTGTATATCCGGCTGAAATGCTAAAAAATCAGTGGTTCTTATTTATCACTTCACTCTGCCCCGGTAATTATGTGTTTGCCGTTTCTGGCTCTTGCAGCTATTGCGATTCTACTGGTCTATTACCAGACTATTTGCAGGTAAAGCATTGCTCTGGTTTTGAATTTGAGTTTTGGCAGTCTAATAATAGCATTTTAGATTAGCTGTGATAAGGTGAAACAGATTAGGAGGAAAGTAAATTGCATTACAAAGACAAAAACCTACAGATAGATATTCGCTGTCATACTGTTTTTATGAATGATCAAAAGATTGAATTGAGTCTGAAAGAATTTACGGTACTAAAATATCTAACAGAACATCCTGGCTGGGTATTCTCTCACGAGGAGATTTATCGTAATGTCTGGAAGGAAGAACCGATTGACTGTGCTAATGCGGTTATGTGCTGCATTAGCCAGCTTCGTAAAAAGTTAAAAGTAGATTCACGGAACTGGAATTACATCCGCACCGTCCGAGGTGTGGGCTATAAGTTTCAACCACTCTCAGGGGAGTAACATCCTCTGGGAGTTTTTTGTCATATTTGTTGCACTTTTCGGCTTTGGTACGTACAGAAATAGAAAAGAAACATATCCCAAAATGTATACATTTTAGAAGTACGTTCCGGAAAGAGGGATTATATTTCAAAAAGGTTACACACACAGTTTTGAAATATACCAATAAAAGTGTGGATATTTTGGGACATGGAAAGGAGAAATGTGGATGCAGATATATGGATATCACCGTACCAGTACAAAGGAGCAGCATCTTGACCGTGGCATACAGGAAATTGAGCGGTACTGTAACGAGCATGAGATGGCACTTACGAATATTTTTACGGATCAGGAGACAGGGAAGAATTTTAATCGTCCGAGATATACCGTTTTAGTGGAGGATGTCCTGCGGCCGGGAGATATTTTGATTGTTACAGAATTGGACAGACTGGGAAGAAACAAGTATGACACCATGCAACAGATCCAGCGGATTAAGAACATGGGAGTGCGGCTTATGGTTCTGGAACTGCCGACTACGCTTATGGATTTATCTGTGATGGATAATGCGATGGCAAGGATGATGCTGGAAACAATCAATAACATGATGCTGGAGCTTTATGCTTCTATGGCGCAGGCAGAGCTGGAGAAAAAGGAGAAGCGACAGCGGGAAGGGATAGAAGCGAAGAAATTGCGGGGCGAATGGGATGATTATGGAAGACCAAGTGTGATGAAGCAGGAAACTTTTGATGAGAACTTTCAAAGCGTAGTTTCTGGAGAAACGACACCTACACAGCTTCGTAAAAATTTGGGAATGACGCACTCAACTTTTTATCGCTATCGAAAAACTTTTTATGAAAAATACCCGGAACTTTCAAATTCTGCAAATTAAAGTCCTATTACTTATATAGACCAAAGAATTTCAGGAGGAAAGAAATATGAGTGAAAAGAGAATAGGTACTTTAATTTATGATCCATCAATGGGAAGATTTGATATCCGGTTTGGGATTGAATCTTATTATGGAGGTCTTCATTGCGGAGAATGTTTTGATGTGAAGGTAAAGGATGCATGGATTCCGGTTCGGATTGAAATGGATGAAGACTGGTATCTGGTAGGGCTTCCTAAGACGAGTCTCAGTGGACTGACGGTTCGAATGTAGGAGGAGCATATGATGGAAGCTAAAAAGAAATATGAAAAGCCGGCATTCCGATTGGTGACAGATTTGGGGAGTATTTTGGAATGTCTGTATGAGGTATATGGAACGGATGGAACGATGTTGATTGCTGGGAACAAGTTATCGGATACGGTAATCTATCCGTTTATCCGCATGATTAAAAAGAAATGCAAAGCAGTGGATGCGGAAAAGCTGAATCTGATGCTCTGGAAGATTTATATGGTAAGTTCGAGAAAAGAAGAATTTGTGACGGCTGCTAAGAAAGAGCTGCAGCCTTATTTGACCAAGAAAGATGAAAAACAGATTGACACCACATATGACACCACATATACTATAGATAGGAGGCATTAAAGATGTCGAAATGGGATAAACTATTGACAAGAATTTGCTCATTATCGAAAGACCTTCGTTTTGATGAACTAAGAAAAGTATTAGAAAGTTATGGATATGAGATAAATGCTCCGAGAAGTGGGAGCAGCCATTATACATTCCGTAAAGCGGGATGCCAGCCGATAACAATACCGAAACACGAACCAATCAAGAAAATTTATGTTGAAATGGTAAAGCAGATTGTAGAAAGTGAGGCGAAAAACGATGAAGACACTGAATGATTATTTGGCAATGTCCTATCGCATGGAAATTGTGGAAGATAAGGATGAAGGTGGATTTGTGGTTTCTTATCCGGAACTGCCGGGATGCATCACCTGTGGAGAGACGATAGAAAGGGCAGTTGAAAATGCAGCGGATGCAAAAAAAGCATGGTTAGAAGCTGCACTGGAAGAAGGGATTGAGATTCACGAACCGGGAAGCCTGGAAGAGTATTCGGGACAGTTTAAAATAAGGATGCCACGCAGCTTACACCGGGATCTGGCGGAACACTCAAAAAAAGAAGGCATCAGTATGAATCAATACTGTATATATCTTCTTTCAAAGAATGATGCGCTGTTAGTAAAATAAATATACAAGAATATAGATGAAAAGAGCCGTCCGGATGGGCGGCTCGAAGTATTCTTTCTTTGATTAAAAATGATATTGTTCTAGCAGATAGATAGGAAGTGTTTGTACGTTTCCAACGGTTCCGCCTTTGGTATCACCTTTCAGATATAGTAGTTTATTGGCCTTCCCCTGTTCCAATGCCTTCAAGGCAGTAGATGCAGTTCCCTTACCGGCTTTAACTTCAATCAGATAGCGGATGTGAGTTTTCAATGTCTGAGCTACAAAATCAATTTCACCACCTTTATAAGTAGCAAAAGCCGGTGTCTCAAAGATAATTTCTTCCGGGAATTCCTGGCGTTTGGACAAGTTAATGTAAACATAGTTTTCGTTCAATGAGCCATCCATAGTTGATACAGTAGCACCAGTTCTGGAGAGATAATAATATGCAACTCCAAGATCCATGAAGAAGCAGCGGCTTCCCGGTTTGAAATTCAAGATGTCCAGTTCTGTGATTTTGCCACAGAAACCGATGATTCCAGAATGGTAAAGCCAGTTGATAGCACGATAGCAGGTTGCTTTAGAAAGATTACTGGAGTAATTCTTTGTAACGAGCTTTTGCAGTTCTTCACTTATACTGTCCTCATCTAATCCTTTCTTTTCACGAAGCAGAATACGGCAGATGCTTAAAAAGATGTTGGTAAAAACACTAATATCTGTGATGTCATCAAAGTACCGCATAGATTCGTTTAAGAAAATGCGGATGATTCTAACAAGCTCTTTTTGAGCTGCTTCCACGTCTTTTGTGTTAAGGTATGTTTCCACAACCTTTGGATAGCCGCCAATCTGTCTATAGATGTCGTAAACATTCTTTAATTCGTCATATAGTTCCGGTACGGTGTCATCTGCATGATCCAGTGGAAGTGATAGATACTTCTGAAAAAGCTGGTCATCCAATGCTTCCAAAAACTCTTTAAAGGAAAGGGTATAAATACGGATACTGGTAATATCTCCACTGGAGAATTTGAATTCCGGTTCCAGTACACGTCCCAGATAACTTCCAGTTACAATGAAATGCGCTTGAAAATAGCGGGTAAATTCTCGGATACGGTTGAATATCTCTGAGGATTCCTGAATTTCATCAATAATGATGACTGTATCGTTGGTATCTTCAAAATCCGGATCGAAGAGTTTAAAAGCATCGTGAAGCGGCTGCTCCGGTCGTTTTGTACCGGGAGTCCAGTCTGTGGCTTTTTTGTAACATTCCATAAATTGTTTGCCGGACAAATCAAACAGGTTAATGTAGATCTTGTGCCTGAAGTTCTCATCCGCAAATTTATTGATAATATATGTTTTTCCGACCTGTCTGGCACCATTCACTTCCAAGGTGCTGTGGACGGTATCGTTTTTCCAATCCAGAAGCTGATCGTAAACTTTTCTTTTCAGATACATGGGAAATGCTCCTTTCTTTCAACTGTTCCTATTATATCAAAATATGAATGGATAATATAGAGGGTAATTTCTGATAAATGATGAATTGTCTAGTCTGAGCAGTTCTTCACGGGTATTCCGGTTTCTGTCATTACTTTTTCGTACTGAAGAAGCTGTTCCCAGGTCAGCCATTCCGGTTTCTGATCTGTGGGAAAACCATTCCATAATTCTTTCATACGGGCAATATGGTTTTGAACGCTATGATTGCATAGGATAGACGGACTGCGATTTCCGTAGCCCAGATAGTATTCACAGTCAGACTGTAATTTACTTAACATCCGGTACTCGAATTCATAGGAACTTCTTTGATACGGAGCCGGATGAAATGTGTACTCCTGCTGTATGGGATGGGAAGGTTCTCCATCAATATGGTTAAAAGATAAAGAATAAAGATTCGGTTCAGGCTCTTTGCCAAGGTCAATATCCTTCCACAACTTTCCGAATTGGTCCTTATATACCGGACAGGAAAAATCATCCATGCCAGTATACTCAAGCACTAATTTTGTTTTTGCATTTTCATTCATTCTATTAGACCATCCTTTCCTTTATTGCAGACATTGAGGTATATTATTGGGCGCTGTTTCTGCATTCCACTGCAGCTTCGCACGTACATCCATCAGGATGATTCCTAACTGGTTTTCTCCGCAGTTATTGACTTTGCCCCAGAAATAGTCACCCCAGTTGTTTCCTTCAATAAGTGTGGACTCTCCGGTTGCAAGAAGTTTATCCCGGAGTTCCGGGTTCTGCATGAATTTGCACATGCAGATTTCATACATGAGCCGGACTTTCACTTTTTCCCAGTCCGGGCGTAATGTAAGATCTCTGCCGAGTTTCTTTGCATCAGAAGGATTATGCATCCGAAAAATACAGAATTTGCGTTGCTCTCTCGCAGAGAGTGTTTTCTGCGCTTGAAAAGCAGCTTCATTATTTGCATAGGTTTGTCCCATGTAAGAGACCGGTGCCGGATAGAAATTGCTTAGAAAAGCATAATCTCCCCGAAATTCATTGATCTGTGTAGGTATGCGCTTGCTTGTATTTGTTTGATTCATTATAAATTCCTCCTTTGTAAAAGAGGTGCGGCCTTTCAGCCACACCTCAAAATAATTCTCATCTATTGCAGAGATGGTTATGCAATCATCTCCAAAAATTCAGCTTCTGTAAGAATTGGAATACCAAGGCTCTGGGCTTTTGCCAGTTTGCTGCCGGCTTTTTCCCCGCAGATCAGGTAATCGGTTTTCTTTGTTACAGAGCTGCCAGGTTTGGCACCAAGCTCCAGAATCTTATCGTTGATACCGTCTCTGGTAAAATGCTCCAGTTTCCCTGTTGCTACGATGGTACATCCTGTAAATTTGTTTTCTTTTGTCATAATGGTCTCTTCCTTTCTTTGTTCAAATGTGAATTCGTTCTGTAAGTTTTTCCATAAATCAAGATTTGCTTCATCTGCAAACCAGGAATGGATGTTGTGATTTAAGATTTCGCCAAAATCCTCTAACTGAGTGAAGTCGTAATCTCCGACAGCCGCCTGTTCAAATGCAGTTAAATTTCCGGAAAATACGGTGTCCAGAATCCGGCTTTTGGTTCTGCCGATCATAGGAATATCCATGGAAACCAGATAGCGGACAAAGCTGGTCCTCCGGCTGGCGTTGATGGATTCCCACAAGCGGTCGAAAGATTTCTTACCATATCCGTCCAGTGCCACAATATCTTCCCGGTGTTCCTCCAGATGATAGATGTCCTGAAAAGAGTGCAGATAGCCCAGATTCAGGAATTTTTCCAAAGTGGCTTCTGACAGTCCTTCGATGTTCATTGCCTTCTTGCTGGCAAAATGGACAAACCTTCTTGTGATCTGGCTGTCGCACTGCGGATTATCACAATGCAGAGTTTCTACGGTGCGACCGTCGCTGGTCTTACGGCTGTAGGTTCTGGTTTTGGAACCACAGCAGGGGCAGACCGGAGGCGTGATGTCAGTATATCTTCCACGATCCAGATTATCCTCTATATGTGGGATGATCATGTTTCGTTTGGAAACAAGAATCCGGCATCCGGGTACAAGCTCCAGATTTTTGATAAAGGTCAGATTATGAAGGGAAGCTCTGGAAACATCACAGCCGTCAATCTTCACGGTATCGAAGATGCCGACCGGAGCAATCTCTCCGAATCTGGTCGGTGTCCATTCAATTTCACGCAAGAAAGTTTCGTAGGTATCATCCTCAAACTTATAGGCGAGGCCGTCCTTATAGTGGTGTCCGGTTTTTCCGCAGCTTTTGGAGTAGCTGAGACTGTCAAAAATCATGACAATGCCATCGATAGGAAGATGTAAATTAGCTGCTGTGGATACCAATTCCTGAATGAATTTCTCCGCATATTCTCTTGAAAGTCCGGTTCCTGAAATTGAGAAAAACGGGCAGTAACCAAAGCCCAAGTGTGTTAAACCTTCTAATTTGCAGGCTCTGCTGTCCGGGAAGGGAACATCCTCCATTCCTTCTAATACATTGAACGGAAGAAAGCGAACACAACGTCCGATACAGTTCTTCGGATCAAGACTTCGTACTGATCCGGAAGCAAAATTACGTCCGTTTTTATAAGGTTTTCCATTTCCATCACGCAGAGTATCTTTCAGACGTTCAAAATCATTGGTTGGTATAAAAGACTCACCGGTAATGACCAGACGTTCTTTGTGTGGAATGGTAAGCGGTACATTTAAAAATGCCGGGATATTGTGTGTAATATCTTCCCCCACTTCACCATCTCCACGGGTAGAAGCCTGAATCAGTCTGCCATCTTCGTAAATGAGTTTGGTAGTCAAACCGTCCAGTTTCAGCATAAAGAGAACTTCCTGTCCTTTCATGAAATCTAAAAGCTCTGAAATCAGTTTTGTTTTCTCAAGCGAGAGCAGTGGAATCGGATGGGTGACTTTGGCAAGTTCACTAACCGGATAATATCCAACCGTCTGTGTCGGAGAATTTGACAGGATGAAACCAGTCTGTTCCTCCAGTTCCTTCAGTTTGTCAAAGAGCCGGTCATACTCGGCATCGGATACCAGAGGGGCATCCTGATTGTAGTAGGCATGACGGTATTCATTGAGTTGTTTTACAAGGTTCTTAATTCTTTTGATTGACATAGAGTCTCCTTTCTTTTGTGGCGTGCCAGTTCCGGAATCATTTGTTTTCGTAATCCTCCTTTCCCTGCGTTCAGGCATAAAAAAAGAGAATGACGCTTATGTTCATTCTCAAAATAGATGCAGTTTCCTGCAAAATAAAAAAAGCCAGAAGTCCCTGCTGCTTGTTGGGCATAGGAATACTCCTGACTACGTTTCAAACCTAAACTGCGTGTGATAAATCCTTTCCGGATTGACACAAATAATTGATACAAGAACAGTGTAACACTAGATATAGTATATGTCAAATTGAAATATACTAAATAAGCAATAGCAAAACAATATAGAAAGGACACAGAAAGTTGGTTGAATGAAAAAGTAACTTCCACCATACATTGGCACAGGTAAAATAAGACCTTTTTGCAGGACTAACATCCATATAGTTCTGGATTATTCGTAAAAATTAACATATAATAAGGGCAGAAAACAAAGCTTTTTCTGGAAGATGGGCATGATTTTGGGACCACTGAAAGTACTTTTGAAAAATTAACTTCCACCGGCCTGATTATGAAACCAGCGCCGGAAATGGATCTTGCAGTTACTTTTTCAAGAGTGATGGCTTAAGGATCACCTGGTTGGCGGGAATCCTTTCCAGCTGGCAGAGGTCCAGCAGTTTTCTGTCTATCAGCAGCAGAGCCAGTTCAAACGGGGTGCAGCCGTTTAAACTGGCTCTTGCTACGCTATTGATGTGGTTGGTGATCAGAGTTACCTGCTCCTGGTCCAAGCCTGCGAATGTCGTACCTTTGGGGATAATATAACGGATGAATTCATGATTTTTTTCCAGACGTCCCTTCTGCCAGGAAGCCATGGGATCGCAGTAAAAGACACGGGATAGAAGTTCACCTTCAGGCCGTTCAAAAATAGCTGGATCTTTGAATGAGGCACCATTGTCTGTAAGAATGACCGGAAAGAGTTTTCGATATAGCTCTGCTCCCAGATGGGTATATATTCGCTGAAACACATCTTGTACGTTGTCCTTCCTGTCAGCCTCCATAAGAAAAATAAGCATAAGGCTACAATTACGGAAAAGCATGGTCAACAGTACTTGTTCTGATTTTCCCCCGGCACCTTCCACCACATCTAATTCCACCACATTTGTATCTGGAAACTTTTCCAGATATCTCTCAAAATCCTGATAGGATCTGTCTTTTCTATATCCAGTGTTGTCAGGTTCTCTGCGGACCTGCCGACGTTTTTTGTAGCGGACCTTCCGGGGAAGGTCGAGGTTGATTGCAGTGAAGTATCCCTGGTCTATATAGTTGTAGAGGGTCCTTATAGAACAAGGGACGGATTCCTGATTAGAAGCAAAGATATGGGACAAAGGCTGTCCCTGCAGAAGCAGAGGGGAAACCAGACGGTCCAGCTGTTCCAGGGACTCAGGAGTCTGGTTAATCCCAGAGCGTGAAGAAGATTTTGTTTCACTGTAAATATCGTTGGCATAATTGGCCCTGTAGAAATAGAAGTCGTGGGAACAGTTGCGTATCTGAGGGCAGTCATTACACACGTAGGGGGGCTTTTTTAACTTTTCGCAGAGTCTGGGAGTAAAGTCAGGACAATACATGGAACAGCGCTTAGGGCGGCATTTCCAGCATAAGGAATTACAAGTCTGATTCCCGCAGATATGCTGCTTTACACAGTTCTGAAAATGCTCGCATTCTGAGCGCTTCCGCTGGGTTTCGTTTTGAAAATGAGGAACCCGGAAAAGGTGACGCCGAATCTCCTTGGAAATGGTAGAAGAATCCTTGTTGATTCTGCAGGCAATCTGCGTGAAATTTTCCCCACGGCTGATACCATGTTCAATGGCAGCACGATCAGCAAGGGTAAGGTGTTTTTTGTTTCCAGTAGCTTTAGTAGACATAAATGAATCCTCCTATACAATAAAAATATCCCATTTCCGGTAGTTGGAGGATATGACCAGGGAGGAGCCCTGGTATTTCTTATAGAATAAACGATTGCAAGACTAACTTCCACCCCCAGTTCCTAATGTAGAGCAAAACAGACTAAAGGTGGAAGTTAGTTTTTCATTTAAGGGACACAGAAAGTTCACAAAAATATTAGCACTCACTATTGACGAGTGCTAATATACGTGCTATAGTACATATAGAACAAAGAAGAAGGAACAACAAAGAGAGTTAAAAAGATTCTCTTGAGTTTCTTATAACATCCCAGTTCCAAAGAAACAAGGTAAACATGCATAGAAAAAAGGAGAGATGACTTATGTTAATGCCTAGTATTTTTGGAGAAAACTTATTTGATGATTTTTTTGATTATCCATTCGTAAAAAATGAAGCGGAGTCAAATGGTTTGATGAAGACGGATGTGAAGGATACCGAACATGGATATGAGATTACAATGAACCTTCCGGGAGTAAAAAAGGAAGATGTAAAGGCAGCATTGAAGGATGGTTATCTGACAATCAGTGCTACTTCAGATTCCAAGAAGGAAGAGAAAAATGATAAAGGACAGTACATCCGTCGTGAACGTTACACTGGTTCCTGCAGCAGAAGCTTTTATGTTGGTGATGCGGTAACTGAAGAAGATATCAAAGCCAAATTTGAAAACGGTACATTGAAGATGCTGGTTCCGAAAAAAGAAGAGCAGAAGGCTGTGGAAAATAAGAAATACATTGCCATTGAAGGATAATGTATTCATGACATAGATGTTCAATCTGCCGGACTTCCAAAGGAAGACCGGCTGACATGACAGGTTCATAAAAAGGAGGAATGACGTATGTTAATGCCTAGTATTTTTGGAGAAAATTTGTTTGATGATTTTATGAGTGATTTTCCATTCTTTGATGATAGAGATCTGAGAAAGACAGAAAGAAAACTGTACGGACACAATGCAAAACGCCTGATGAAGACTGATATCAAAGAGACAGATTCCGGCTTTGAACTGGAAATGGATCTTCCGGGATTCAAGAAAGACGAGATCAAGGTTTCACTGGACAACGGTTATATGACCGTCAGTGCGGCGAAAGGCCTGGACAAGGATGAGCAGGAGAAGAAATCCGGAAAATATATCCGCAGGGAGCGTTATGCCGGAGCCTGCGAGCGTTCCTTCTATGTAGGAGAGAATGTTACGGAAGCGGATATCAAAGGAGAGTTTAAACATGGTATTCTGAAACTGCTTGTTCCGAAGAAAGATAAACCGGCAGTAGAAGAAAAGAAATACATTGCCATTGAAGGCTAATGCGAAGATACAGGTGAGCGGGGGAGCGAAGAAATGCTCCTCCGCTCTTGTGCTATTTGGAGAGAAAATGAACGAGAGGTGACGGTGATGAAACAATATATACTGGATACCCGGATGGGAACCATACAGGAAGAACCGATACAGGGAAAAATGGGCTGGGATGGAACAGAAAACCAGCAAGAGAATACGTGTCTGATACTGGCAGCAACACTAAAGGAATTTGAAGCAAGTGAAATCCTGCATCCCTGTAAAAAGGAGCTGCTTCACAGTCTGAACTGTGAGAAATACTGCAAAGTAGAGTTCTTTCATAATTGTATTCAGGGAATTATCCGGTCACCGTTGACAGATGGGCACAGGCAGAAGCCGTTCCTTTTTGGATTCCTGCTGTATCAGAACATGCTGTGGTTTGTGAGTGATGATGCAAAACTGCCGAACATGGTGGAACAGATTCGGGAAGAACTATATGAGGGGTTCTCTATTCAGGATTTTCTGCTTGCCTTTTTTAATCATCTGATTGAGAAGGATATGAGCTTCCTTCAGAAAATTGAAGATGGGCTGGAACGTATGGAAGAAAAAGTGCTTGACAGGAAAGAAGCCCACCTCAATGAAGCAATCATGCAGAACCGCAGGGAGTTATCACAGCGACACGGCTACTATCCTGGAATATGTATCTGCGATTCAGGCCATCATGATGCAGAAATCTGGAGGCAGGGGAACAGACCCGATGCAGTGTTCGGAAAGTCTGTATAATACAAGATTCTCACACAGTCCCGGTTCTATTACCGATCCGAATTATTCGATAGAGGTGGGAGTGCAGACCTTTGCAGACTGTATCAGTCAGGCAGGATGCAGCAGCCCACAGGATATGGATAAGTTAAGACTTGCATGACAGGGATATAACTATGGAAACGGATACATAGGATGGGCGCTGCAAAGAGGCGGATACACAGAAGCCAATGCTTTACAATTTTCACAGGAACAGGAAGCTTCGCAAGGATGGAGCAGTTACGGAGATCCCCAATACGTTCCCCATGTGATGCGGTATTATTCCGGTGGCAGCCTGTTTTCTGGTTTGTTTGGAAATCAGCAGATCGTATCGGTTGCAATGGGGCAGCTTGGAAACAGTGGTGGTCAGAAGTTCTGAAGCTGGTATGGATTTGACAGCCGGGTAGAATGGTGTGCCTGTTTTGCATCATGGTGTGCAGAACAAAGTGGAATGGTTGCATCTGGACAAGTATTGAAGTTCTCAAGCTGTGCTGTAGGAGCAAGTTGGTTTCAGGGACAAGGAAGATGGAAAGGAAAAGGCTATACACCATCCGCAGGAGACTTTATCTTTTTTGATTGGAATAAGGATGGACAGGTGGACCATGTAGGGATTGTTGTGAATGTAGCGAATGGACGAGTGAATACGATTGAAGGAAATACAAGCAATATGGTGGCAAGAAGAAGTTATCAATTTGGGGGAATAGTGATAGTGGGATATGGATATATATAAAATCTATTGACAAAATATCCTCCTTGTTATATATTTATAACAATAAATGTTATAAATATATAACAAGGAGGAGTAATATGAAAAAAAGAATTAATCCGATATCCTATCTTGGATGGTTAGGAATAGTGGGAGTGATAGGTATTAATACAGGAGATTTTATGTTGCAATTGTTCTTGATATATTTCATTTTTTTTACATATAGAAATATGCCAGCTGATGAATTATTTTGGTTGAATATAAGAAAATCAGCAACTAGAGCGTTTATATTGGAGATTATTTTAAATAGTGTGATGATTATTCTAATTACAATATTGGAAAAATATAATATATCTAGTAGTGCGATAAGAATTTCAATTATCAGAGGATTTGGAATAATATTTTTAATAGCGCTTTTGTTTTTTATTGTAATGTTAGCATGGTACGGAAAACAAGAACGAAAGAGTGTTGAAGACATATATGATAATAACAAATATTAAAGAGTTTAGAGAACAAAATAAGATGAGTCAAACGGAGTTGGCTCAATTAGTTGGAGTGAGAAGAGAAACAATAGGTCATTTAGAAAATGGACACTATAATCCATCATTAGTGTTAGCAGCGAAAATTGCAAAAGTATTTAATGTCACAATTGAAGATATGTTTATAATTATAGATGAATAACCAGAATTATACATATTATACTAATTCAGAGAAAATATTATTAAAATGCTAAATTAGTAAAAGAACAGGGGAGGGGATTACCGTGAAAAAAGTTTTTTTTGGTGGTTTAAAAAATCATTGGAAAGATTATATACTTGTACTAATATGTGGTATATTCATGGTCACAATTATCTTTTTATCAAATTCTTTAAGTGATTGTTTACAGTGGATAATTGATGGACAGACAACAGGTAATGCGGAAGAAAGTTATAGCTTTTTTGATTTTTCAATAACTTACCTTCTTCTGGTTTTTATGATGATTCTGATTATTTTTTCGTATATACGAAAAAGATCTTATGATTATGTTTTGCTAGATGTAATGGGAATTCAGAAACGGCATAAGTACATATTTATTGGATGTGAATATTTAGGAATTGTTGTGATTTCTATATTAGGCGGAATATTGTTTGGGGCAATATTATCTGAAATTATAAAGATTGAACTGGAAAAAATCTTTGCAAATATAATTTTTACAGAGATAAATTATGGATTTTCGCCTTTCCGGATGACTATAATTATCGGTTTTTGTGTTTTCGGACTTTTGTTTATTGTGTTTGATGAAGCAATCTCTTGCTTGGGGATGGATTCTCTATTGTCTTGTGGGAAAAAAAGTGGAAAACCTGTAAAAACAAGACCTAAAGTGTTTATTCTAGGAATGACATTTATGTTTCTTGCGTATATTAGTTTATGGTTTTATTGGGGAAAAGTTTCAAAAGGGATACCGTTAATTTTGTTGAGTATTGGAATACTGTTGGGAATGATTTCTATAGGGGCATATTATTTGTGCTATCTAAGAAAAAAGGAAAATAAATATTATAAAAAAATTACATGGTTAGATAATTGGTATCATAGATTTTTTTATAATATTAATATGTCTTTTATAATTACTGAATTTATTATAGTTACATTATATGGGTTTTCTATAGTTATATTCGATAATATTCCGGTTAATGAACCACAGAATTATCCTTATGATGTAGTATGGATGGCAAGTGACAAAGATATAGCATTTATAGACGAACTGAAACAAAAGTATGAGATAAAAGTAAAAAAACAACCTTGTATTAGAGTGACAACAACTGATCAAGGGGAGCATATGGGAATTTCTGCTTCAGCATATGAAAAATGGACAAAAGAATCATTAGATTTGAAAGACAATGAAATATATGTTGTTTATCAGAGAGAAAGATCAGAAAGAAATTATTTGGGAATTGATTTTGGTACAAAGAAACCAAGAATTTATATGGGGGAAGCAAAGGATGATCTATGGCAGTATATAACTGGAGTCCCTACGCCAAGTAACAAATTTGATACATCTTTTAATATTGTAGGAGAAGAAGAAAAAATTCTTACAGGCGTGTTTGGAAATAAAATTTCGGAACATATTATTGTGTTCTCAGATTCATATTATCAAAAGGTATGTAATAGGGTTGAGGGTCCCAACCTTATAGTTATGGTGCAGATACCGAAAAATTATGAGAAGGTTATTGAAGAAATATGTGCTTATACAAATGGGAGCGGAATCGTTTACGAGAAAAAAAATTTATTGTTACAAATAAGTAAAACAAAAATTATTAATGTATCGGCGGCAATTATTAATATATTCGTTCTTTTAATATGTTCCTTTTTTGTTTTAAGCATTAAGATGGAATGTGATTTCCCAGAACAGAAAGGGAAATATATATTTTATTCTCAAGGAGGCATGACGCATAGAAATATAAGAAAAAGTATTATGAAAGAAAGTTTTTGGACAGGAGGAATTCCAATTATATTTGGAGTAGTAATTTCAACTATTTTTATGGGGACAGAGGTATATTTAAAGAAATTATCGCTAGAATGGATCAAGCAATATGCGGTGAAATTAATGGGGACGATAACTGGAATTATATTTCTTTTTCTTTTTATTAGTATTTGTTTTGGAATTAGAAATATTATAAGAATTGAAAGAGAGGAGTAAAGATGAAGCCGGTAGAATATCAAAACATTTTAGCAGTAGATCATTTGGAAAAAGGTTATAATTATATATCGAGTAAGGGGGAAAAAGTGAGTTGTCCTGTATTAGAAAATATTTCTTTTCAGATAGAACCCAAAGAATTTGTTGGTATTATGGGACGTTCAGGATGTGGAAAAACAACATTATTAAAAGTTCTAGGGATGCTTGATAAACCTGAAAAAGGAACGGTGTTTTATAAAGGAAAAGATACAAAAGAAATATATGGAACAGAACTGGCAAAAATCAGACGAACAGAACTTTCTTTTATTTTTCAGGACTTTTGTCTTATGGACAGTTTATCGATAAAAGATAATATTTTGCTTCCACGAATATTAGATGAAGCAGAAATAGAGGAAAGCAAGAAAATTTGTGAAAATCTAACAAAAAAATTTAATATTAATAAATTGCTAAATAAAAAACCATATGAGTTATCTGGTGGAGAAAAACAAAGGGTTGCCATTTGCAGAGCATTAATTAATAATCCTCAAATTATTTTAGCAGACGAACCTACTGGAAATTTGGATTCAAATTCTTCAGAAGTTGTAATGCGTACTTTGGAAAGCATAAATGGAGAAATGGGAAAAACAATTCTTTTGGTAACTCACGATCCTATGATTGCTAGTTTTTGTAAAAGGATTATCTTTTTAAAAGATGGACAAGTAATTGAAAATTTGAAAAGAGCTGATAATAAGGAGATGTTTTATCAAGAGATATTAAAGAGGATGAAAAATTTATAAAATAAGCAAAAGATAAGATATAATAATTTTATGTTAATATAAAATTATATATGAAATATGTATAATGGCTTGATATATTAGACTCGAAGAATGATATTTCATTTATTGAGTGGTGCGAATTGTTTGCGGATCAATATAAATTAAAAAAGCTTGTGATGGGTGAAGAAATTTAAGGGAGTTAGAGTTTTATGGCGTAGTAGTTTAATTGCTACGCCATTCTTTTTTGAGCATGAATAAGATATTGGTTTTATAGGACTAAATATTCTAGTTTATAAATAAAGCTTTAGAATTTATCGAAAATATAGAGTGAATCAAATTATTATATGTAATGAGCATATAGATTCATGGGGGATTTTTTTATCAAGAGAGAAAATATAACATAATTCTACTGTTTTTTTACATGTGAAAAAAAACAGTAGGATTATGTTATATTATTATACTTACAAAAATTGTATATACCATACAGAGAGTTTGGAGTTGTTGGTATATACAAAAAAATAGGAGGAAAAGCAAATGGAAAGTGGATTACAAGAGTTAAAATTTTCAAGGTACAATCAAAAAGTAGAATTATCGGGCAAATTATTTCTATATAACGCATTGACGGGTGGGTATGCTAGTGTTGATGAGGAGTATAGAGATAATTTTGATAAATGTGATTTTAAAAAATTAGATTCGATGAAAGAGTTAGCAGAACTTCCAAACGCAATAATTAATCAATTAATGGAAGGAGGTTTTATAATTCCTAAGAATTTTGATGAGTTTAATGTTATTAAATCTATGCATTATAGAGGAAGATTTGGTGCGAATAAAGCATTAACAATGACTCTAATTCCGACAATGAATTGCAATTTTAGATGCCCATATTGTTATGAAAAAGATAAAAAATATCCAGTAAAAAAAATGACAACAGAGGTAATGGATGCAATTATAAAATATGTTGAATCGAGAATAGACAGTGTCGATCATATTTTTGTTACATGGTATGGTGGAGAACCATTACTTGGACTTCATGAAATACGAATTATGCAAAATAAATTGATAGAATTAGCATCTCAAAAAGATGTGCAAGTGTCAGGTATGATAATTACAAACGGTTATGGCCTTACAAAGGAGATATCAGATGAACTTGTACAAATGCAGATTAAAACTGCTCAAGTAACTATAGATGGTCCTGAGGAAATTCATAACAGAACACGATTTTTAAAAAATGGAGAAGGAACATATAGGCGAATCATTAATAATCTTTTGCAAGCTAATGAAAATCTAGAAGTGGTGATTAGAGTGAATATACAGAAAGAAAATATTAAGTATGTTCCGGAATTCGTAGATTCATTAAAGCAAGTAGGGATAGATAAAAGAAATAATATTAAACCATATTTTTCATTAGTAAGAGATTATGAAATTGATAAAGGCTACATATATTCTAGCTGTTTTTCAGTTCCAGAGTTTTCAGAAGAAGAATCAAAATTAAGACAGATATTATTGAAAAAAGGCTTTCAGCCGGCCAATAGTAATATACAACCTAAATTGTATGGTTGTGGTGCAGTTTCACCTAACTCTATATTAGTAGAGCCAGATGGGACATTACAAAAATGTTGGAACGTTGTCGGAGATAAAAATGAAGCAATAGGAAACATTATGGATATTGATGATGAATTCAACGGAACATTACAGGAATTGATAAATGAAAGCAAGTGGTATGCATGGTCAGAATTTGAAAATGAAGATTGTAAGAACTGTGAAGTGTTACCATTATGTATGGGTGGATGTCCGTATTATGCAGTAAAACGTAATGAATTATTTGAAAAATATCATTATCGATGTACTTCTGAAAAATACAATCTTAAAAATGTTTTACAAGAATTAGCAGAAGAGTATATAAATGAAAATTTATATAAAAATGAAGAGAAGGAGGTTTAAAGAATGAAATGGGTAAATAAACCAAGTAAAGAAGTGTTGGCAACATCTGCTAGAATGCATCAAAAAATTTGTGCCATAATAATATGTGCTACAAAACCTTGTCAACCAGTTGCTTGTAGTCAAAAAGCATTTCCGTAAAAATTATGGCGAGTAGGGAGGAGGTGAAAAAATGAAATGGGCAAATAAACCAAATGTAATGAGAGCAGGTGCATCACCAATAGGTTGTTTCGTTGATCCTTGTGATTTTTGTGGGCTTTACTTATGTTGGACTTATAAAGGTTAAAAATGTGCGCCCTCTATCGAGGGCGCATATTAAATGACTATTGAAATGTAATTATAATATTTAGAAAAAAGTGTTAAGCAATAAGAAGTGTTTTGTTTTGAATTTACAAAAAAATGATAGTTATAATTAACAGGACTGATATTAAAGAAAATGAAAATCTGTCAGAAAGTCACAGTATTTTAAATAAGAAGGATAATTTCGAGTCATAGGTGTAGTGGAGGTAATTTTGAACAATAGTAAAGAAAGTCGACTTGTAAAAAGAGCAATAAAAAAGTATAAATGGGATATTTTGAAAGTGTGGACTTTGAAAATTTTATTTCTTATAACTTCATTGAGTTCTATGTATATATCAGGATTATATATTAATGTTTTGGTTACTGGTGTGAATTGGAATCTGATTTTAAAGTATATGTTAGTTTTAGCAGGATTGATAATTTGGGAAATAATGTTTAATTATTGGAATGTAATGCGATATTATCAGACACAGGCTAATTTAGTTTTTTACATAAATTATTACGTTTTAAAACATATTAAAAGAATTAGACTCTCTTTTTTTGATGACAAAGATCCGGCATATTTAAATCAAAGAGTTAACGAAGATATAAATTCTATAGTGAATTATAAATTAGATTTGATATGTAATATGTCAATTTCTGTATTGTCATTTATAACTATAATAGGAATACTTAGTAGGGTAGAATGGAAATTAGCAGTTATAACAATATTAAGTATACCATTATACTTGCTGCTGTATTTTTATAATGATAAAAAATTGTGTAGTGCAACGTTTGAATATAAAGAACGTCAAAATATGTTTTTTGCATGTATGAATAGACAATTAAGTAGGCCTAGACTTGTTAAAATTAAATCGTTGTTTGAAACACTTGATCAAGAATTAAAAAATGAATATCCTAGTTTTTTCAATGCGTTATATAGGTACTACAAATGTAATTATGTGTTTTCGAGTATGATTGAGGTATTGGGAAAGGGATATAATATTTTTTTGTTTATATATTGTGCAGTAGGTATTTATAATAAGTCAATTACAATAGGTGAATTTGTAATTATAAAGAATTATTATACTATGCTGTTGCAAGCAAGTACTCAAATTATTGCTATTTTGAAAACCTATCCTAATATGTTAGTTTCAAAAAAAAGATTAAATGAAATTTTAAACATACCATCTGAGAATAATGGAAATACACTTTTGAAAAAAATTGATAGTGTCAAGTTGGAAGATTTTTCATTTTCCTATAATTCAAAAAAAATATTTGAACACTTTAATTATGAATTTCATAAAGGAAATATTTATTTAATTAAAGGAAAAAATGGAGTTGGTAAAACTACATTAATTAATAACATTTTAGGGTTATACATTGAGAGTTATGGAGGTGATATTTTATATAATAATTATTCGATTAAAGAATTAAACCTATATGAAATGAGGAAAAACCTTATATCGATAACTGAACAGGAACCAGTATTGTTTTACCAAGGAAATATTTTGAAAAATATCGAGAATAATTCTAATGCTGCTGCAATGAGATTAATAAAGAATTTTGGATTAAAAGATATTGGTGTGGAACAGTGCTCAGGAGGAGAAAAACAAAAAATATCAATTATTAATTCTCTTTTGAAAAATGGAGAGTTACTGATTTTGGATGAGCCATCATCTGCATTAGATAAAAATTCTACTATTTACTTACAAAAAGAATTAGTTAAATTAAAAAGTCAAAAAATCATTATTATAATTAGCCATGATTTACAGATGGATAAAATTGCAGACAAAATATTAGATTTGGATGATAAAAATAATGAAGAAATTATTTAGGAGATAGCTAATTTAGATAAATAGAAAGGAAAATAAAACGATATAGATAGAGAATAATCTGAGAGTTATAAGCGTATCATACAAATTGGTTAGTATTTGTGGAAAAAGCTGTATGAAATTGATGAGTGTAAGAGTAGATTTACGAGATACTGGAAGGGGGATGAATTGCCTCTTTGGTATAAGCGTGGACGTTTCTTGACTAATGTAATATATAATAATTTTAAATGAGACAATATGGATATAGTTCTACATATTTCGATACACCAAAATAAGTAATGGTGTATCCCGTGCAGAGTAAAAAGGCGTCAATATTTATGTACACTTTATAATATAAAAAGTATAAGGGGTACCATGAATGAAAAATCGGATTAAAGAACTTCGAGAACAAAAAAGAATTTCACAAGTATGCCTAGCAACACATATTGGTTGTTCACAGAATACTATCAGTAAAATGGAATTGGAAATGTCAGAACCTAAAGCAAGTCAACTTTTAGAAATGGCAAAATACTTTAATGTATCAGTTGATTATATTTTGTGTAATTCAGATTATAAATATATTCAAGAAGTGTATCATAATGCTAAGAATATAGAAGTTGAGAATATCGACTTTATAAAAATGTATAAAAATTTGTCTGAATCAGATAAAGAATTAATATATGCTTTAGCACAGAGATTATCAAAAGTAAAAACGGTATAAGTGGTGAAGAACAATGATTAATATTGCTATATGTGATGATGATAAAGTTATTCTGTCAGAAATTAAAAATTTGTTATTAAATATAGCTGAAAAAAATTTTATAAAAATTGATGTAAATACATATTATGATGGAAGTAGTCTTGAAAAAGATATAAACAAAGGTGAAGTATTTGATTTACTTTACTTAGATATAGAGATGAGTCAAAATGGAATTTTGACTGCAAAACGCTTGAGAGAACGAGGATATGATGTACTTATTATTTATATTTCAAGTTATGAAAAGTATTTCCGAGAGTTATTTGAGGTTAATACATTTAGATTTTTAGGAAAACCAATTGATAAGCAGAAATGTCAGAAATATTTGCTGGAAGCTGTAGAGTTAATAAACAGAAATAAAAAATATTTTTCCTATCAATATAATAGAGAAATATTTAGGATTAAAATTAATAGTATTCTCTATTTTGAAAGTAATAAAAGGAAAGTGATGATACATAGAGTAGACGGAAAAGTATTAGAATATTATGGAAAGTTAGATGATGTAGAAAAAGAGGTTGTTGCTTTGGACATTTCTTTTATGAGAACGCACCAGTCTTTTTTAGTGAATTGCGACTATGTTTTTAGATGTGGAACTAAGTTGATAGAATTAACTGATGGTCAACGGATTCCAGTGAGTGAAGATCAGCATAAGAAAATCAGAGAGCAATACAGCAGGTTTATTCGAAAGGATATTTTTAATGATTAAAATTGTTTTCACATTAATTTTGGGGATAATGTCTTTATTGATTATTAAAGAATATTTAGAAATATTACTAATTAATAAAATGTTAAAGCACCAATGGTTATTTTGGGAATTAAATCTTATTGTGACTATTATTTTAGAAAATGATACAGGAATGCCTTGGAAAAATCTTTTACTTAATGTGATTTATGTGTTTTATATATGTATGGTAGGATATCATGGAAAAGTTCGAGAGAAGATAATGACTACTTTTTCTTTAATTGCTATTTGGGCGATATCAGAGGCAATTGTTGAATATTCGGCAAGAATGTCACATATATATTTTGTTGAACCTGCAATACAAGGAGCAATAGCTTCAAAATTATTGACTCTTTCAATTATAGAAGTAATTAAATATATAGTATCCCGATATATATTAAAAGATGTGGACAGAGAATTGCCAGGATATTGGTGGCTACTTACCTTTATGCCAGTTTGTTGTATAGGGATAATTTACTTTATATATTATTTGGTAGAGAAAAGACCAGAAAATGGGGTGGTTTTTGGTGCGATGTTATCAAGCTGTTTGTTTTTGCCTTTAAATTTGGGGATTTTTAAGATATATGATTTATTATCGAGGGAATTCTTATTGAAACAGCAAAATGTAATTTATGAACAGAATATAAGATTGTTTTCAGAAGAGATGAGGATGAAAGAAGAATCTTTGATTTCAAGAAATATCATACATGATTATAGAAAACATTTTTTAGTAATTCAGGGTATGGCATATGGAGAGCAGTGTGAAGAAATAGTACAGTATTTAGATAAGTTGAATATTTATTATGAAAAAGAAAAGTCACTAGTTAATTGTGGGAATTTCGTGATTGATGCGATGATGAATTCAAAATATTTAATAGCATGTAAAGAAAATATTAAACACGAAGATAGAATAGTGGTGCCAGAAGCGATGAATTTTGAGGATGTTGATTTATGCATCCTTTTGGGAAATATGTTGGATAATGCGTATGAAGCGTAAGCGCTTAAATTTTAGACATGGATACAAAAATCCCCGGCCACATTTCTGCA
>OLRK01000558.1_pt1 | contig 42111 bp, 35 predicted proteins | sample 1672911 | NCBI WGS metagenome assembly OLRK01 (sample SAMEA3136736, study PRJEB25190) | human gut metagenome | biome: human gut; feature: human-associated habitat; material: faeces | place: Austria | collected 2013 | reverse complement strand
TTATCAAAGGAAAATGATATTTCTACTTGACAATCGTCATTTCATAACAGAAAGGCAGTTTGCGAAAAACTGCTTTTTTTTGGCCTTTTTTTGTCTGTTCTAACATTTCCTTAAACAATCTTACTTTGATTTGACATTGCTTTAGGAACAATTAACAGAGCCTTGAAGATTATCTAATAATCGCTTTGTATAATGGTAACTGTAAAAAGAGGAAAGACAAAAAAAGGAGGAATGAACAATGAAGTTCATGAAGAAATTGACAGTATTGTCTGTCGCATGCCTGATGGGGATTGGCCTTGCAGGATGCGGATCAAACGGGGGAGGAACAATCGCGGTTTATTCACGTGATGCATCCAGCGGTACACGTGAGGCATTTGAAAAAGCAAATGACATGGTGAATCAGCTGACAGATTCTGCGATCACATTGGACAGCAACGGCGATATGGCAACGAAAGTAGGACAGGATGCAAACGGTATCGGTTATGTTTCCCTGTCTACTGACTTTGAAGCAAATAACTTAAAAGCATTGAACTATGAAGGTGTCGAACCTACGGAAGCAACAGTGCTTGACGGAACATACGGCATGCAGCGTCCGTTCTCTTATGTCACAAGAGAAGACGGAGACTTTGCGGATGATCGTACACAGCAGCTGGTAGAAGCATTCATCGATTATCTGTGCAATTCAACAGAAGGTCAGCAGGTCGTTCAGAGTGCCGGCGGAATCGTCGATCTGGATAAGACAACACCTTGGGAAGAGCTGAAGAAAAATCATCCGATCGTAGATGAGGACAACTCTGATCTGACTATTCGTACAGCAGGTTCCACATCTGTGGAAGAAACGCTGAAGGCCGCTTTGGAAGCATTCCAGGCAGAAGCAGGACAGTTCCAGTTCACAATGAATCAGAGCGGTTCAAGTGATGGTTACAAACGTGTTTTAGGTGAAGAAAAAGACGGTGCGAATGCTGCGGACATCGGCTTTGCATCCCGTGCTTTCGAAGGCGGTGAAGATGTAACAAAAGGTCTTGTAACAGGTCAGTACTGCCTCGATGCAGTCGTAGCGGTTGTAAGCAAGGACAACACAAATGTGGACAACCTGACTGCTGCACAGATCAAGAGCATTTTTACAGGTGAAACAACATCCTGGGCTGATCTGAAGTAAGCAAAGCGAATTGAAGAGCAGACAAAAAACCTTAGCAGTCCGCTGCTAAGGTTTTTCTAAGAAAAGATATGGAATAGGGTGAATATATGGAAAAATTAGTAAGACCGCACATCAGTCCCGAAAAGAATTTAAAGAAGATGAAGAAAGATGCTGTCTTGAAAGCAATCTTCCGCGTCGCTGCCATTATTTCCGGCGGAGCAATCGCCGTGATCGTGCTGTTTGTGTTCCTGCGCGGTGTACAGCCGTTTCTTCCGGGATATGAAAACGGACAGGTCAGCTTCATTGACTTTCTGTTTGGAACGACATGGCGTCAGGATCAGGGAATTTACGGTGCAGGATTCATTGTGATCAATACGCTGCTCACTTCTTTCGGCGCACTGCTGATCTCTTTCCCGATCAGTGTGCTGACCGCATTGTTTATCGTGAAGATCGCACCGAAATGGCTGGCACAGGCCATGACAACGATCGTAGAGCTTCTGGCAAGCATTCCTTCTGTCGTATACGGTGTATTTGCGGCCGGTGCCATCACATCACTGGTCATGGGGCTTGCGTCCTGCTTCAATATGACGACGGCAGGCGGTAACTCTTTTCTGGCCGTTGTGCTGCTTCTGGCCATCATGATCTTCCCGACCATCACATCGCTGTCCATCACGGCAATCAGTTCGGTCGACCGTTCACTGGAAGAGGGAAGTCTGGCACTGGGTGCCACAAAGACGCAGACAAACTTCAAGGTGGTGCTGATCGCCGCCAAATCCGGTATCTTTGCCGGTGCGATCCTGGGAATCGGCCGTGCTTTCGGTGAAGCGACTGCCGTTGCCATGGTAGCCGGCAACAAGATGTTCGGTCCGACGTTTAATCTGTTTGATATCACACGTACCTTGACCAGCACCATGCTTTCCGGATTAAAGGAAACGACCGGTCTGGATTATGACATTCGTTTTTCAGTCGGACTGGTGCTGATGGTCGTCATCCTTGTTTCCAATTTCCTGTTGAACCTGTTGAAAAAGAAAGTAGGTAATATGTCATGAAAAACAATGTGAACAATCATAAGAAACGTCATTTCTATGATGGCCTGTTACAGACATTTACTTATTTATCCAGCGGAATCTCTGTGCTTGTCCTTGTTGCCTTGTTCGTGTTTATCTTTTCAAAAGGATGGTCTTTGATCAACCTGGATCTTCTCACTAATAATTACTGGTCCGAAAACTATAATGTGCAGCCAGTCGAGACAATGTCCGATACTACATTCGAGCGCCCTGCCGATCTGAGCGAGGAGGCTTACTTCTCTGAAAAATGGGGCATTGCGTTCGTCGATCATGTGGATGCCCATAAAGACAAAATGATCCTGGTGGAATATGTCGATGAAAATTCGCCTTTGTATCAAATGAGCGATGTCAGCATCAAGAAAGATCCGAAAGATTTCATGATGCAGGTCGGCATGCAGATTTCCCGTCTTTCCTATACCGATGCTCAGGGCAAGATCGTCTTGGGCGGATCGATTGCCGGCGAGGATGCGAAGCAGCTGGCACAGTCGCTCGATGAAGATGCGGTTGCCGTCAACTCTATCTTTGTGCAGACGACCGGCGGCGGTATCCGCGGCTCTATCATTTCCACTTTATATCTGCTGGCAGTGTCGATGATCATTGCCATTCCGATCGGCATTGCAAGTGCCATTTATCTCAACGAATACGCAAAGAAATCAAAATTCAACATGCTGCTGCGCAGCGGCATCGAAACCTTGACCGGTGTGCCAAGCATCGTTTTCGGTCTGATGGGTGTCAGCGTATTGTTCCCGGTCACACAGTTGTTCGGTGCGACGACGACCAGCATCCTGCTGGGCGGTCTGACTATGTCGATCATCCTGCTGCCGACCATCATTCGTTCCACAGAAGAGGCACTGCTGGTCGTTCCGCAGCATTTGCGTGACGCGTCGCTGTCCGTTGGCGCCAATCAGTCACAGACGATCTTCAAGATCGTGCTGCCTTGTGCCGTTCCCGGTATCCTGACCGGCGTATTGCTGGGCATCGGCCGTGTCATTGGCGAGTCAGCTGCACTGATCTATACCATGGGTACGTTCATCAATGACTCCCCGACACTGTTGAGCCAGGGTACTTCGCTGGCCGTACAGATCTGGAGCATTATGAGCGGCGAACAGCCGAACTATGAACTGGCAAGTGCCATTTCGATCATCATTTTATTCTTTGTTCTTATCCTTAATTTTGCGGTAAAGTTCATCAGCAAAAAATTCTCAAAAGCTTGGTATTAGGAGGTAGCGTATGGAAAATATCATTTTTGATGTAAAGAATCTAAATCTGTTTTATGGAGAAAAACAAGCACTGATCAATTTGAACATGCAGATCGAAAAGAATGCGATCACAGCGTTGATCGGACCTTCCGGCTGCGGCAAATCGACTTTCCTGCGCTGCCTGAACCGCATGAACGATCTGATTGACGGATGCCGCGTGGAAGGAGACATTCTGATCGAAGGAAAAGATATGTATAAGGGAGATCTCAATGTCGTTGATCTGCGCACCCGTGTCGGCATGGTATTTCAGAAACCGAATCCGTTCCCGATGTCGATTTATGACAATATCGCTTACGGTCCGCGCTGTCAGGGAATCAAGGATAAGAAAGTACTGAATCAGATCGTGGAACAGTCTCTTCGCAAAGCCGCGCTGTGGGATGAAGTCAAGGACCGTCTGAAGGAAAGCGCCTACGGAATGTCCGGCGGTCAGCAGCAGCGTCTGTGCATCGCCCGTGCCATTGCGATGGAACCGGAAGTGATCCTGATGGATGAACCGACATCCGCGCTCGACCCGATTTCCACAAATAAGATCGAGGAACTGGCAACCGAACTGAAAAAGGACTACACAATCGTCATCGTGACCCACAATATGCAGCAGGCTGCCCGTGTCAGTGACTACACGGCTTTCTTCCTGCTGGGGGAAATGGTGGAATTTGACAAAACAAGCAAGATCTTCCAGCAGCCTAGCGACAAACGTACAGAAGACTACATTACCGGCAGATTCGGATAACAGGAGGATAAGTTATGATTAAAATTGACGGCAAGCTCTCTTTGATGGAGCAGACTTTGGTAAAAATGGGCAACCGTATCATTTCCATGCATGAATGTGTCTGTGAAGTGCTGGCACAGCCAAGCAAAGACCGTGAACTGGAGATCATTCAGGCGGATGACCGTATCAATCACATGGAAGAAGAAATCAATGATCTGGCGATCGAATCACTGGCGCTGCTGGCCCCGGTGGCGAGCGATCTGCGCAAGGTGATCGGAACGATCAAAATCGCGACAGAACTGGAACGCATCGGCGACTATGCAAAGAACATTGCCAAATTCATGATCAAGCACGATCATCTGAGCGATGTGATTGCGGACTATTCCATATCCATGGAAAAAGATCTGATCCGTATGCTGGAACAGGCGCTGCAGTGCATGGTGGATCAGGATGAGGAAGCCGCGTTCGCCATTCCGGAACGCGACAATATGATCAATCAGCAGATGCAGGATATCCGTGCGAAACTGCTGCCGAAGGAAAATCTTGAAAAAGAAGATATTCTGAAGGAGCTGTTTGAGATCAGTGCCATGCTTCGCAATATCGAGCGTGCGGGCGATCATGTCAAAAATATCTGCGAACATGTGCTGTATATGATGAAAGGCCAGCACTACGATTTCGGCTGATCGCTCACTTAAGACGAGTGATGCTGCAGACAGGAGGGAGACACATTGAACCTGGAAATAAAAACAGAAAAGCTGACGCACAGCGTTGTTGATATCTGTGAGACTGTCTGCTCTCAGCATGAGATCTGCATTCAGATGCTGAAAGGAAAAGAATATCAGACCCTGTATAAAGTGATGAAAAAAGAACAAAAGATCAAAAAGATCGCGGACATCATCGAGCATCAGATCGTGGAGATGACGCCGATGATGAATCTTACTTCCGCAGGACTGCGGCGTCTGAATGTTTCTTCCCATATTACATTTGAACTTTTGTATATAAAAGATAATGCAAGGACAGTGGCGTCTTTTGCCAATCACTGTGACGATGAACAGGCCCGCGGATATGCCAAGGAGATGGAAGAACGGCTGGTGGATTCTCTGCGTAAAGCGGCGCTGGCTTATCAGAATAAATCGCTGGCGGAACTGAACCGGATCGGGAACGATATCGTGGATGTGTCGGATCTTTTATGCCGCTTTCATGATGAGATCGAACCGAGCGAGCAGAAACAAAGTCTGATGGAAAGCATGGATCTGACACTGCAGTGCGTAAGAAAGATCTGTGCCCAGATCCATTATCTGTACACAGGGGAAAAATCATTTGACATTACTTGCACAGCGAAGAGCTGACGGCAGGCATGATAGAAGAAGGATGAAAAGGAATGCGATGGATGAACATCGTTTCTGAGGGTTCATCCTTTTTTTATTTTTAGGTGACTTTGTCTGAGCTTTTGTTATACAATAGTCAGGGTAATTTTTTTTGGTTTGTATTGCATTGCAAATAGAAGAGGAGGAAATGATATGAGAGAAAATCCATTGGGTTATGAAAAAATATCCGCTTTGCTGCGAAGTTTCGCCCTTCCCAGCATAACAGCGATGCTGGTGAGCTCGTTATATAATATCGTCGACCAGATCTTTATCGGGCAGGGTGTCGGATATCTGGGAAATGCCGCAACGAATGTGTCTTATCCCCTTTCTACGATCTGTCTGGCGATCGCTTTGCTGATCGGTATCGGCAGTGCATCACGCTTTTCCATCTGTCTGGGAAGAAAGGAATATGAGCGTGCGGCTTCACTGGTGGGAAACGCGATCATCATGATGACGGCTTGCGGTGTCCTGTATTTTGTTGCGGGAGAATTGTTTTTGACACCGCTGCTGCGTATCTTCGGAGCAACGAAGGAAGTCATGCCGTATGCGAAAGAATATGCGGGAATTACTTTGATCGGTATGCCGTTTCTTATCCTGACCAACGGCATCAGTAATCTTGTCCGTGCGGACGGCAGCCCGAAATATTCCATGTTCTGCATGGTGGCCGGTGCCATTGTCAATACGATCCTGGATCCGCTTTTCATCTTTGTATTTCACTGGGGCATCTTCGGTGCGGCACTGGCTACGATCCTGGGCCAGATCCTGTCTTTTTTGATTGCGTTTCGTTATCTGTTCTGCTTCCATACGATTCGCCTGAACAAAAACAGCTTTCGCTTTCATCTGCGCGATAATCTGCGTACGATGTACATGGGAACCAGCAGCTGTATCAATCAGGTGGCCATTACGTTTGTACAGATCATCCTGAACAATTCACTGACTTATTACGGGGCCCTTTCCGTATATGGGGAGGATATACCGCTTGCGGCATGCGGCATTGTCATGAAGACAAATGCGATCCTGCTTTCGATCATCGTCGGTATTTCCCAGGGCGTACAGCCGATCATCGGCTATAACTACGGTGCCGCCAAGTATGCGCGGATCCGGGAGGCGTTCCTGCTGGCGATCAAATGGAATTTTGTCGTATCGATCATCGGCTTCTGCCTGTTTCAGTTCTGTACATATCCGATCATCTCGATTTTCGGTAGCGGCGATCAGCTGTATTTTACCTTTGCGGTTTCATTCATGCGCATCTTCCTGTTCATGGCCATTGTCAACGGTGTTCAGCTTCTGTCTTCCAATTTCTTCACGGCGATCGGCAAGGCTTTGAAAGGGCTTTTGTTGTCGTTGACAAGACAGGTCTTTTTCCTGATCCCGCTGATCCTGATCCTGCCTTTGTTCTTCGGCATCAACGGCATTCTGTTTGCCGGACCGATTGCGGATTTTATCGCATTCGCGGTATCTGTCATCTTTGTCTGGAGAGAATTTTGTCATTTGAAGCGGCTGGAAGAGGAACAGAAAGAAAAAGATGCATCAGTAACTGTCACAGCTTAGACAGATGCATTATAATATTGTCATAAGGAGGTGTCAGATTTGGAAAATTTTATCTATGACATCAAGACAAAAATTTATTTCGGGAAAGGTTCGATCAGCCATTTGAGCGAGGCCGTGCGTCCTTACGGAAAAAAAGCGCTGCTGGTCTATGGCGGCGGCAGCATCAAACGGATCGGTCTGTATGACGAGGCAGTGAAACAGCTGGAAGAAGCCGGTGTTTCGATCGTGGAGCTCAGCGGCGTACAGCCGAATCCGAAAATCGAAAGCGTGCGTGAAGGTGTCCGTCTGTGTCGTGAAAACGATGTCGATGTTGTCGTGGCAATCGGCGGGGGAAGCACGATCGATGCCGCCAAGGTCATTGCGGGAAGTGTCAGCTATGAAGGCGATCCGTGGGACATTGTCCTGGATGCCGGCAAAGTTGTTTCCGTGCTTCCGATCATCTCGGTATTGACATTGACAGCGACCGGTTCGGAAATGGATGTGTTTGCGGTTATTTCCGATATGGAAAAAAACGAAAAGTGGGGAACCGGACATCCGGATTTCCGGCCAAAGGCATCGATCCTGGACCCGACCTATACTTTCAGCGTGTCTGCCTATCAGACAGCGGCCGGTACGGCGGACATGATGAGCCATATCATGGAAAATTATTTTTCCAATGTGGAAGGTTACATGCAGGACCGCATGGCGGAAGCCCTGTTATCCACCTGCGTGAAATACGGTATCATGGCAGTGAAGGAGCCGGAAAACTATGAGGCGCGTGCCAATCTGATGTGGTGCGGCAGCTGGGCGATCAATGATCTGCTCAATCTGGGCAAACCGTGTGCCTGGAGCGTGCATCCGATGGAACATGAATTAAGTGCGTTTTATGACATCACGCACGGTGTCGGCTTGGCTATCCTGACACCGCACTGGATGGAACGCGTGCTCGATGATCAAAGTGTGGACAAGTTCGTGGAACTGGCATGCAATGTATGGCATGTGGATGCAACGGGCAAAGATAAATTCGAGGTTGCCCGCGAAGGTATCCGCCGCACTGCGGATTATTTCCGTTCCATGGGCATTCCGATGACGCTTCATGAGGTCGGTATCGACGAGACATATTTTGATATCATGGCCCAAAAAGCCAGTGAGGGCATGAAAGGCGCTTATCGTGAGCTGAGCGCAGACGATGTCAAAGCTATCTTCAAAGCAGCATTATAATGAAACAAAGGCCGGCAGCAACAGCTGCGGCCTTTTCTTTTCGCAGCGGCAATCCGTCGTTAAAACAAAGTTCAGCTATTGAAAACAAAGGGTAAACAAGGTAAACTATTAGAAGCGAGAGGAATGATATTTATGCCATTAACAGCAGGAATCGTAGGACTTCCCAATGTCGGAAAGTCTACATTATTCAATGCAATCACAAAAAGTCAGGTAGAAGCAGCCAACTATCCGTTTGCGACGATCCAGCCTAATGTCGGTGTCGTGGAAGTGCCGGATGCACGCGTGGATCGTCTGGTGGAGCTGTTTCATCCGAAAAAGACCATTTATACAACTTTCGAATTTACCGATATTGCCGGACTGGTCAAGGGAGCCAGCAAGGGAGAAGGTCTGGGCAATCAGTTTTTGTCCAATATCCGACTGACCGATGCCATCTGTCATGTCGTACGCTGTTTCGATGATCCTAACATCACACATGTGGAAGGCAGTGTCGATCCGATCCGCGACATCGAGATCATCAATCTGGAGCTGATCATGGCCGACCTGCAGACAGTGGAAAACCGTCTGTCAAAAGTGGAACGAAAGGCACAGACCAATAAGGACAAGGATGCGGTGGCGGAAGTAGCCGTCCTGAAAAAACTGCAGGAAGCGCTGCTTGAAGGCAAAGCCGCCAGAAGCGTTGAGCTGGACAAGGAAGAACTTGCCATTGTAAAGGCATTTTCACTGCTTACGCTCAAGCCGATGATTTATGTGGCGAATATGAACGATGAAGAGATCATCGATCCGCAGGCCAATGTCTATTTCCAGAAAGTGAAGGCACATGCAGAATCAGAAAACAACCTGGTCGTTCCGATCTGTGCCAAGATCGAAGAAGAACTCAGTGCGCTGGACAAAGAAGAAAAAGCAGAGTTTCTGGCTGAACTCGGCATTGCCGAAAGCGGGCTGGATCAGATCATTAAGAGCGCCTATCATATTTTGAACCTTCGTACTTTCCTGACCGCAGGAGAAGACGAATGCCGGGCATGGACGTTCCGCAAGGGAATGAAGGCACCGGAGTGCGCAGGAGTGATTCATACCGATTTCCAAAAAGGATTCATCCGTGCGGAAACATATGCATTCAAAGACATTGATGAGCTGGGAAGCGAACATGCAGTAAAAGAGGCGGGAAGACTTCGCCTGGAAGGAAAAGACTATGAGGTTCAGGACGGGGATGTCCTGCACTTCCGATTTAATGTATAAAGAATGATCGAAGAACAGACACCAATGCATGCAGAAGTGTCTGTTTTTATTTTTTATACGTATGTGTCTTAGAACTAAAAATAACAAGGGGGAGAAAAATGACGAAAACGGGAAGAAATTATTCACTTGATCTTGTGAGGATAACAGCTGCGTTGGCAGTTGTTATGATTCATGTTAGTGCAGGTTTTGTGAAATCGTTTGAAATTACGACAGATGAATTTCAGATTGCTAATATATTGGACAGTCTATCGAGAATAGGCGTTCCATTATTTGTTATGATATCAGGATCTCTATTTTTAGATGAAAACAGAAAATTGAATACAAAGAATATTTATATTAAAAATATAAAAGGGATCTTGGTTTTGTTGTTTGCATGGTCGTTGATTTATTCGACTGTGTTTAATATTATTATGCCGCTGATGGAAGATAAGACAGTAGACATAGGAGAATTCTTAAAGGACTTTGTTCTTGGTCATTATCATATGTGGTATCTGTATATGATTGCCGGTCTTTATGCCATGACTCCTTTTTTGCGTCAGTTTGTAAAAAAGAAGAACAAGAAGCTAATTCAATTATTTCTTGTGGTTGCTGTTTGTGCGCAGTTCTTTATTCCAATCCTGCAGGGACTGTCTGATTTTGTTCCTAAAGTCAGTATTTTGGTTACGCTAGTGAATAGGTTCAAGCTAAATTTCTTTGGTGGTTATACTGTGTATTACGTATTGGGGTGGTATGTTATTCATATCGGATTTAAAGCTTGGCAAAAACGCATAGTGATAATAACATCTATTCTCTCTTTGTTATTGACTATTTTTTATGTTAGTGTCACAAAAGACTATAAGAACGGTTATTCTAATTTGAATCTGTTTATTTTGTTATATGCGTCAGGAATGTTGCAATTATTACTAAGTTTGATTAAAGATGAGCCAAACAGAAAAGTGAAGAAGGCACTAATCTTGTTATCGCGGATGAGTTTTGGTGTCTATATTATTCATCCCATGCTAATCACGATTGCAAAGTTAATCGTGCCTTATCATGCACAGCCGCTTCGCTATATGTTGCTATTGTATATTGTGGTCGTGTTCGTTTCTTTCTTGATTTGTTATCTGTTTTCAAAAATGCCGCTGGTTAGAAAACTAGTTCGCATGTAAAGGAATATAGTTTAATAACAAACTGTATCATGGGTTCCCATGATACTTTTATTATGTCAATATCTATCTGTAACATGGTGAATGACTGAAAATCATGACAAGTTCTATGGCAGATACATTTTTTGTAAAAAGCGGGTAAGCATTGTAAAATTGTAGAAAATCGATTCATTGCATTTTAAATGTCTTTATTGTATCATTATAGAGATATATTATGTCAATATCGCCGAAACGGCCGAAATCATGGGCAGACATGAAGCATTGGCCGTGATAGAAAACGCTGAATGATTCCTGTGAATTCTATATACAAAGGACAAAGGAGCTAGAGGAAGATGTTAAAAAGTATATCTTATGTAGTAAAAGAGAATATTACAAACATGTATCGTATTTTCTGTATTGCCAAATATGAACTGCTTGCAGATATGAGGGATTCCAAATTCGGTCTGTTCTGGAACTTTGCTTCACCTGCAATTCAGGTTATTACCTATTGGATCGTGTTTGGAATTGGAATGCAGCGCAAAGGCTATGACGGTATTCCTTACTTACCGTGGGTCATTGTTGGTTTCGCGGCATGGTGGTATATCTCTCCATGCATCACGCAGGGATGCAGTGCTGTTTTTTCAAAGAAAAATGTCATTACGAAGATGAAGTTTCCAATCAGCGTATTGCCTGCCACTGTATGCGTCAAAGAATTTTTCAACCATCTGTGTATGCTTGTCATCACTGTATTCATGGTCGTTATTTTCGGTTATTATCCTTCCGTTCATTGGCTGGGTCTGATTTATTTTGCCTTTTGTGCTTTTATGTTCGTGGAGGCACTGGCGCTTGTGACCTCGGTGTTGACCATGATGTGGCGTGACGTCAAAAAGCTGATCTCGTCACTGATGCGTATGCTTTTGTATCTGTCCCCGGTCCTTTGGCCGGCGGCGTTTAAAACTCTTCCGTTCATGTCATTCGTAATGAAGTTGAATCCTGTTTATTATATCGTTACCGGCTATCGGGACTCTATCTTTTTCGGAAAGGGCATCTTTGCCCATCCCGCTTTGACGGTTTATTTCTGGGTCGTGGTACTGCTTTTGTTTGCATTGGGATCTTCCCTGATGTATCACTTTAAACGTAAAATGGTCGATATGATTTAATGAGGTGTACGGAAAATGACAAATCGTGATAGTAAATATGCTGTTGAGATGCAGGACATCTCAAAAATCTATACATTGAAAACAAAAAACAAAGGAAAGAAAAAAGAACAGTTTTATGCCTTGAAAGATGTCTCTTTTCAGATCAAGAAGGGAGATGTCGTAGGCATACTGGGAACGAACGGTTCGGGTAAATCTACATTGTCTTTGATTCTTGCCGGTATTTCCGATCATGATGGCGGCAAGATGATCGTAAACGGCGAGCAGGCGTTGATTTCAATCAATACGGGTCTGAACATGCAGCTGACCGGAGAAGAAAACATCAATGTAAAAGGTGCTTTGATGGGCTTTTCCAAGAAGCGGATCCAGGAGATCAAGGAAAACGTGATCGAGTTTGCAGAACTCGGCGATTTCCTGTATCAGCCCGTAAAGAAATATTCAAGCGGTATGAAATCACGTTTGGGCTTTTCGATCTCACTGGCATTGAATCCGGACATTTTTATTGTCGATGAGGCATTGTCAGTTGGCGATAAGGGGTTTGCCCAAAAGTGTATGAAACGTATGATGCAGCTTCGTGATGAGGAGAACAAGACGATCTTCTTTATTTCGCATTCGCTTTCACAGGTCCGTAGTTTTTGCAAGACCGGGATGTGGATCGAAGGCGGCAAGCTGGTGGAAATCGGAGACATTGACGAAGTCTGCGATCACTATTCGGATTATGTGGAGAAATATAATGCGATGAGCGAGAAAGAAAAGAAAAAGCTGCGTGACGAGAAATTCGCGAAGCGTATCATCACAGAGCCAATCAAAAAATCCATCTGGGATCGTATTTTAGGATAAGGAGAATGGGTATGAAGACAGTTATAACATATGGGACATTTGATTTGTTTCATGTTGGACATCTGAATTTGTTGAGACGTGCGAAAGAGCTCGGTGACTATCTGATCGTTGCGGTCAGCAGCGATGAATTCAATTTAGGAAAGGGTAAAGTATGTCAGATTAAGGATACTGATCGCATGGCTATTGTAGAGGCAATCAAATATGTGGATAAGGTCATTCCTGAGACATCCTGGGAACAAAAGATCGAGGACGTGAAAAAGTATAATGTGGATGTATTTGTTATAGGTGATGATTGGAAAGGAAAATTCGATTTTCTGAAAGATTACTGTGAAGTCGTTTATCTGCCACGTACGGAAGGAATCAGTACGACACAGTTAAAAGATGAAATGAAAAAAGCATAACTTTGATCAAGGATGGGTGAGTATGTTTAAAAAGATATTGAAGAAAAAAAATGATTTGTCCATTGCATATATGAAGCAGGCAAAATGTCCGATTGATGGATCGGGCTTTTTATTGGAAGCTGGGCAGGGAAAGAATATCAATGGAAATATGTTTGCGCTTGCAAAGGAACTTTGTACGAATCCAGAATGGTCTGAGTTTACTGTATACTGGGTCGTGACCGGAGATACGCTGGCTTCTGCTAAAAGCAGATTCGAAACATATGGCTATGATGTTAAACTGGTAGATCGGCAGTCAAAAGAATACGCTCAGCTGTTAGCCCGTGTGAAATATCTGGCAACGGACAACTCTTTTCCTCCGTTTTTTTCTAAGCGTCCTGATCAGATCTTGTTGAATACATGGCATGGCACCCCGCTTAAAACATTGGGGAAAAGCGACATCAAAAATGCCAAGTCGCTAGCGAATATTCAAAAGAATTATCTCATGTCTGATTATGCTTTGTTCCCTAATATGCTTACCAGAGAAGTCTTTATGAAGGACTATATGCTGGAACATACCTTCCGCGGAAAGATTATCATGAGCGATTATCCGCGTAACAGCGCATTGCTGGATGAAGCAGTTCAAAAAGAAATTCGTCAAAAATACGGACTTGAGGGGAAGCAGATCATAGCGTATATGCCGACTTGGAGAGGAAGCAGTCGAACAGCAGACGCACAAATTCAAAAAGAAATCCTCACACAGTATTTTGATGAGCTGGATGTTCTGCTGAATGAGGACCAGTTTTTCTATGTGAACCTTCACTTCCTTGTCGGCAACATCATAGATTTTTCTCATTACAAACATATTCGGCCTTTCCCGGGAGAGTATGAAACATATGAATTTCTGGGCATGTGCGATGTATTAGTTACAGATTACTCCAGTGTTTTCTTTGATTATGCTGTAACTGAGAAGCGTGTGATTCTATTTGCTTATGACCTGGAAGAATATATGCGAGAACGCGGAACATACTTCTCTATCTATGATTTACCGTTCCCGATCGTTGAGAACATCAGTGATTTAGTGAAGGAGATAAATGCACCTGATTCCTGTGATATAGATTCATTTTTGGAACAATACTGCCACTATCGCAGCACAGAGGTTCCTCATGAATTGATCAGGCTAATGGTAAAAAAAGAACAGGGAAAGCTTTTCATTGAAGATAATCCGGACCTTAGTGATAAGCTATTGCTGATTTATGCCGGTGACCTGAAGAACACACATATGAATCCGTATTTAAACAAACAGATCGATGAAGTTGCGGTTCAGAATGCAGATAAAGATATTCTCGTTTGCTTCAGAGGCAACATTAATGACAACAAAATCAGATTTCTTGACGATCTTCCGGAAAATGTACAGTATATGGGACTGGTCACGAAATTTAATTTCACGTTGCCTCAGCTGTTTATGAATGCATTGAAAATACGCAGCAAAGTTTTTGATGCTCTTTTCCGCGGTCGTTTACGTAAAGCATACGATGCTGAAAAGAACCGTATCTTCCCTGGAATTAATCCGGTTCACCTTATTAATCTTTCCAACAAACCGCATAATATCAATGCTGTTTTGGAGCGCTTCGACTGCAGAAAAACTGTCTGGCTGCATCCGGTACATTTCGCTGGTCTTTCAGGAGCCTCTGGAAGGTATCGTCTGATGCTTCGTCATTTCAGACGGGATTATGATGAAGTGAAAGATGTAAGTTCTTTGCCAGTCGGGGAATATTGGGAAGAAGACAAGGATATTTATTACAACCAGAATATCCAGATGGCAAACATCAAACGTAGGTTTATCAATAAAAACACAATGATGATTGCTAAGGGCACTGCACTCTTCCGCACAAACTATCATTTTCCTCTAGATCAGATTAAGGTAGAGATTGCCGGTCAGTTATACCCTTCACATATGAAGAAAATCATCAGACTTAATCGTACCATGATGCTCGTAAAGTACACAATCAAGATCATGAACGAGGACATCAAGACATTGGAAATCCAGAACAAGGTCAATTTTTACTATGAGGACGAAGCAGGCTTTGGCTTCAGAAAAGGTGTGAAGTATAATCTGTTCCATCTCAAAAAAGGCAAGAATAAACAGGGACCGATCCGCGTGTTCGACAGTGAGGAGACATCGGCGTATTTCCGGCAGTCCAAAAACAATATTTTGTATTTGACTGTACGTAAAAAGAATCTTACAGATGCCAAAAGTGAGCAGCGAAAACTGAATCTGGCATATTGGCTCGCTAAATTCAGCCGTTCCTCCAATATTGTCCTGTTGTATGAAAAAGAATCCAGCCGTTATGAGGAAAGTGCATCGGTACTTTATGAAAAGATGATCGATCTTGGCTATCATAATGCGTATTTTATACTGGATAAAAATTATCCGTATATTGATTCGATTGATGAGAAATATCGAAAAAATATTATTTATAAAGGGACATTCCGACATTATTATTATTTCTTCAGATCGAAGACTTTCTTGGGATCAGAGGCTCTTGTTCATGTCATTGACCTGCGTATATCAAATAAACACGCTCTGGATAAGATCAATGCAAAAGATATCAATTATGTATTTTTACAGCATGGCGTAATGTATATGGTATCTTTGGATTCTGAGTCCCGTCGTTTCTTTAAACCTATGAAAACGGATGGTTTATATCGTGTTGTTACGTCTTCCAAAGCAGAGGCTGCACATTTTATTGAACTGGGCGGTTATGATCCTTCCTTCATTTATGTCTGCGGTCTTCCAAAATTTGACCGCAATAAATGGGATCCTTCTGCAGACAAAATCGTAATTATGCCGACATGGCGTCCATGGGAATATAATGAGGCTCGTTATGACTTCCAGGAAACAAAGTACTATCGTATGATTTGCAGGATTTTCAAAGCAATCCCTGCCGATCTCAGGGAAAAGATCGTGATTCTGCCTCATCCGCTGTTCTATGATGCGGTGCGGGATGCCGAATTCGAATTGAAGCCTTATCTGAATATTGATCAAAAATATGATGATGTGTTAAAAGAAACAAAAGTGTTGATCACTGACTATTCCTCCATTGCTTATGATGCTTTTTACCGCGGCTGCAACGTGATTTTCTATTGGGAAGAAAAAGACGAGTGCATGGAGAATTACGGGCCGTCCACTAAGTTGATGCTGAATGAGGAAAATTCCTATGGCGATATCTGTTATTGTCCAGATGATCTAGCAAAAGTCATAAGAGAAAATTATAATCATTCACAGACTCTACAGCATCAGGAGAAATATCATCAGCTTGTCGATTATCATGATGGCAAAAATACTGAACGTCTGATTGAACTTTTAAGAAAGGACGGAATTTTGCAGTGAGTTTTGTATTGTTTTTGTTTTTACTGATCGTTATTGCGGCCTGCCGTTTAAAAATATTTAATAGGGGATATATCGATCATGATACCACGACGCAAATTAATGGTATTTTTGTCTTTTTGGTATTTATGAGTCATTTCCGCGGGTATTTTGACTCAACGATTTCCTACAGTCATATTTATACGATTTTTCAGGACTTTCTTAATCAGCTTGTCGTTACGACCTTTCTGTTTTATTCCGGTTACGGCATCTTTGTTTCGATCTTGAAGAAAGGAAAGGATTATGTCGATCAGCTTCCTGTCAAGATCCTTGAGCTGCTGAGTGCATTTGCCGTGACAATCGTTGTCTTCTGGCTGGTCGGTCTCATTACCGGGGCGGATTACGGGCTTTCCCGTACGCTTCTTTCCTTTATCGGATGGAAGAGCATCGGCAACAGTAACTGGTATATGTTTGATATTCTGCTGCTGTATGCGTTGACTTATCTTTCCTATAAGATGACCCGCCGCCATGGTGCCGCTCTGGGTGTGCTGGCAGTCCTCTCTGTTATTTCGATGCTGGTACTGCGTGAATATCAGGAAGGTGCCCGCTGGTACAATACCTTTCTTTGTTACTGGGCCGGCGGCTGCTATGCGTTGTACAAAGAAAGTTATGAACGCTTCGTAATGAAGGATCGTCTTCATTATCTGCTTACCACCGCATGCTGGCTGGTATTGTTTTTGTTTCTGCATCATTACCGAACGCATATGTCTTTGTATATCCTGCACGGCATCGCATTCGTCATGGTGATCAATCATGTTTCAATGACGATTGCGCTTCACAGCAAGATCCTGCAGTGGCTGGGCGCGCATATCTTCGGTATTTATCTGCTGCAGCGCGTACCGATGATCCTGGGCAGTCATTTCGGCATGGCACAGGGCGGTGCAATGCTGACTGCTTCATATTTTTTCATCTCACTGCTTGTCACACTGCTTTTGTCCGTCTGCTTCAATCAGATGACGTCTTTACTGGGAAAATATATCTTTCAGCCGATGAAACAAAGAAACAGAACAAAAACATCCTGACAGGGAAGACAGTGACATAACAGGGAAGGAGAATGGTATCATGCTGATTCGTTTTGCCAAAAAGGTCATTTCAAAAACTATCCATATTTTATATCGCTGCACCTACCGTCTGGTCCCGATTGACGATAAGACCGTCATCTTTATTTCTTTCCACGGACGGGGCTATTCCGACAATCCGAAGGCCATTTATGAGGAAATGCGCAGAGATCCGGCTTTTAAGGATTATACATTTATCTGGGCCATCAAGCATCATAAAAAGAAAGCGGCTGCGGTCGAAGGCGCAAAGGTGATCGAATATTTCAGTGTCCCTTATTTCTATTATATGTCCCGTGCCAAATACTGGATCTTCAACTGCAAGATGCCGCTCTACATCTGCAAGAAGGAAAAGCAGATCTATCTGCAGACCTGGCATGGAACACCGCTGAAGCGGCTGGCCCATGACATACATGTTTCACAGGATACCACTTTTTACCGCAGCAAAATGAGTGCGGCCGATATGTACCGTACGTATGATATCGATGTCGCAAGATATAATTACATGATCTCGCCGAACCGTTTCTGTACGGAAGTCTTTCAAAGTGCATTTGGGATCGACCGCGAACGTTTGATCGAAACCGGCTATCCGCGCAATGACTGCCTGATCAACGCAACGAAAGAGGATGTCAGAAAGATCCGCGATGAGCTGGGCATTCCTGCCGATAAAAAGATCGTGCTTTATGCACCGACCTGGCGGGATAATCAGTACGTTGCGAAAGGATATACATTCCATCTGGAAGCTGACTTTCGGAAATGGAAGGAAATGCTCGGTGATGAATATGTCGTAGTGTTCAAGCCGCATTACCTCATTATCAATGAACAGGCGGATGATCCTTCGCTCAATGGCTTTCTTTATTCCATCGATGCAGACAAAGACATCAGTTCGCTGTATCTGATTGCGGATATCCTGGTTACCGACTATTCCAGCGTCTTCTTTGATTATTCGGTATTAAAACGTCCGATTTATTTCTATATGTATGACATCGAAAGCTATAAAGAGGAGCTCAGAGGTTTCTATATCGATATTTACAAAGATCTTCCGGGCCAGATTTATGAGAAAGAAGAAACGATGCTCTCTGACATCGCCAATGGCGTTTACGATAGCGAGAAGCTTTCTTCCTTCAACGCCTATTTCAATGAGCATGAGGACGGGCATGCTTCCCGACGGGTCATCGACATTGTTTTTAAGGAGCGATCATCATGGGAATCAAGAAGCTGATCCTAAATATCATGCTCAGCATCTGCAACGTCTTTGTACGTCTGCGCAAGATCGATCAAAAAAAGATCGCTTTTGTGTCATTAGAAAGCAGACAGCTGGAAAGCGATCTTAAACTGATCCATGATGCACTGCAGGGCAAAGGATATCATTGTGTGAGCGTGCTTACCCATTTCGAAAAAAACAGCCTGTGGATGAATTTCCTGTATTTTCTTAATACGATCAAACAGATCTTCGTGATCAATACATCGGCGCTTGTCATTATCAATGACAACAATTATGTCATCAGCAATTTCAAGCGCAAGGGCGTAACGGTGCTGCAGGTATGGCATGCGGCCGGCGCCATCAAAAAATTCGGTAATGTGATCAAAAGAGAATATCCGATTGCCAATTATGACTATGTGATCTGTAACGGGGATTATTGGAAACAGCCTTACAGCGAAGCATTCGGCGTCGATCCTTCACATGTGATCGTGACCGGCATGCCGCGGCTGGACCATCTCAGTGATCCGTCCTTTATCGAGGCGTCCCGGGCAAAGCTGTTTCAGGAATATCCGGAGCTGAAAGGAAAAAAGATCATCCTGTATGCCCCGACTTTTCGCGGCAATATTTACGAAGGCATGCAGAAGGTGGATCTGGATGTCAATCGGATGATGCACCTGCTGAAGGATGACCATGCGTTCTTGTATAAGCTTCATCCGCTGCTGCGGCATGAAAAGCTGAGCGAAGACCGTCGTGTCTATAACATGAATGACCGTGATCTTCATGAACTGTTCTGCATTGCGGATGTGCTGGTATCCGATTTTTCATCGATCATCTTTGATTTCTCGCTTCTTCATAAGCCGGTATATTACTATGTTCCCGATCTGGAACAGTATCTGGATGAGCGAGGCTGCTTTGTTGATTTCAAAGAGATGAGCAAAGGCTGTCTGGCGGTCAACGAAGAAGAACTCGCCGATCTGATCAACAGCGGCAAAAACGGGAATGAGAAACAGCTGCGGCGCTATATTGACGTCGCCGACGGCAGAAACTGTGAACGCACGGTTGCGCTGATCTCTGATCTGATGCGTCAAAAATAAATGTATCGCTGATGAGGGATCTGTCTTTGGAAAAGGAATTGACATTGGATAGAGGAACTTATACAATGAAATTGGGAATGAAGTTCTCCCAAGCTGATGCTGAGCCGCTGAAAAGCTGATGACTTCTGCAACTTTTTTAGTTGCGGTCATCAGCTTTTTTTCATAGGGGAAAGCTACATATTGAAAGGAGAGAGGTAACATGAAATATGCAAAAGAAGTGGACAATATGTGCAAAGTAAACTGCGGCGCCAGTCATGGCTGTGCCCCCGATTCACGAGGAGGGAAAATGGGTGTACTCCAGGGAAATCAAGGATATCTCCGGATTGACACACGGGATCGGCTGGTGTGCTCCGCAGCAGGGAGCCTGCAAGCTGACGCTCAATGTCAAGGAAGGCATTATCGAAGAGGCGCTGATCGAGACGCTGGGCTGTTCGGGCATGACCCATTCGGCGGCAATGGCCTCGGAAGCACTGGTGGGAAAAACACTGCTGGAGGCCTTGAATACCGATCTTGTCTGTGATGCCATCAATACGGCCATGAGAGAACTGTTTTTGCAGATTGCTTACGGACGCACACAGTCTGCCTTCTCGGAAGACGGTCTGCCGATCGGTGCAGGCTGAAGGATCTTGGCAAAGGTACGCGTTCACAGGTAGGAACATGATACTTCACAAAAGTGAAGGGACCGCGTTATCTGGAGCTGGCAGAAGGCTATATCATGAAAATGGGGCTGGATGCAAACGATGAGATCATCGGGTATGAGTATGTGAATATGGGAAAATTCATGGACGCTGTGAAAAAAGGAACTGATCCGGCGGAGGCTATCCGTTCAGCGACAGGAACATACGGTCGATATGCAGATGCAGTCAAATATATCGATCCAAGAGAAGAATAGGAGGATTGAACCATGGCATTGTTTGAAGGATATGAAAGACGAATCGATAAGATCAATGACGTCCTGCGTTCATATGGGATTCAGTCAGTCGAAGAAGCAAAAAAGATAGTGGATGATCTGGGTGTGGATGTCTATGAGATCGTAAAAGGCATTCAGCCGATCTGTTTTGAAAATGCCTGCTGGGCATATATCGTCGGAGCGGCGATTGCCGTTTCGAAAGGCAATAAGACCGCTTATGATGTCGCCAAATCCATTGGTGAAGGTCTGCAGGCTTTTTGCATCCCCGGTTCTGTTGCCGATGATCGTAAGGTAGGGCTGGGACACGGCAATCTGGCAGCCATGCTGCTGAGTGAAGAAACGAAATGCTTTGCCTTCCTGGCCGGACATGAAAGCTTTGCGGCTGCCGAAGGAGCTATCGGAATTGCCCGAAACGCCAATAAAGCGCGTAAAGAACCGCTACGTGTCATCCTGAACGGACTGGGCAAAGATGCCGCCAAGATCATATCCCGCATCAACGGCTTTACCTATGTGGAAACGCAGTTTGATTACTTCAGCGGGGAGCTGAAAGAAATTTCCAGGACCGCATATTCGACAGGGGAGCGTGCAGCCGTGAACTGTTACGGTGCCGATGATGTAAGAGAAGGGGTTGCCATCATGCATCATGAAGGCGTGGATGTTTCCATCACCGGCAATTCCACGAATCCGACCCGCTTCCAGCATCCGGTAGCCGGTACTTATAAAAAAGAATGTGTGGAACAGGGAAAGAAATATTTCTCCGTGGCTTCCGGCGGGGGAACCGGACGCACGCTGCATCCGGATAATATGGCAGCCGGGCCGGCATCCTACGGCATGACAGATACGATGGGGCGCATGCATTCCGATGCGCAGTTTGCCGGATCATCATCCGTTCCGGCACATGTCGAAATGATGGGGCTGATCGGTATGGGGAATAACCCGATGGTCGGCGCAAGCGTGGCCGTTGCGGTGGCGATAGCCGAAGCAATGAACAGATAACAGACATAGTAAATAAAGGACAGCAGTCACGATGTGATCACTGCTGTCTTTTTTGCTGCACCGGAATGTAAAAATATCAGGCATAGAAATATTACATCAAGATGACATTATTGTTACAGAGCAGCCCCATGAAACACTATATAATGAAAGACGAAAAGAAGCGTCATTGGCAGAAGGAGAATATTCTCCTGCATAGAAAGAGGGATAACATGGCATTTAATACAATTGCTTTCGTAGCGTTTTTTATCTTTGTCATCATTGGTTACTACGTATTCCCGAAACGATACAAATGGGTATTTTTATTAGGCGCCAGCTATTTCTTTTACCTGTACGCAAGCGTAAAGTTTCTGGCGTTCATACTGATCACGACGGTGAGTTCCTGGCTGGCGGCACTTTATATTTCGAAGCTGCATCACCGCGAAAAGCTGTTGAAAAACGATGAGAAAACAGATGCACGGGCAATGAAGCTGCAAAAAGAACAGCTGAAAAAGAAAAGAAAACAGATTTTGATCCTTGTCCTCGTGCTGAACTTCGGTATCCTCGTTTTTCTGAAATACTTCAACTTTTTCGCGGCGAATCTAAATGCGTTGTTTGAAGTACTGTCCTTTTCCGGCCGTACGCCGACACTGAATCTGATCCTGCCGTTAGGTATTTCTTTTTACACATTTCAGACAATGTCTTACATTATCGATGTTTACTGGGGAAAGGTGGAAGCGGAAAAGAATCTGGCCAAGGTGGCATTGTTTGTTTCTTTCTTCCCGCAGATCATTGAAGGGCCGATCGGGCGTTACAACGACCTGGCTCCGCAGCTGTATGCACAGCGCAGTTTCTCCAGTACCAATATCCGCAACGGCATCCAGCTGATGCTGTGGGGTTATTTCAAAAAGATGGTCATCGCCGACCGTGTGGCAGTGGTTGCCGACTTTGTGTTCAGTCATTATATGGATATTTCCGGCGTCGGAACAATGATCGGTGTCTTCCTGTATGCGATACAGGATTACACAGACTTTTCGGGATGTATCGACATTGCCCGCGGCTGTGCAAGAGCGATGGGCATTGAAATGGCCGAAAACTTCAGAAGGCCGTATTTCTCCAGGACGATCCCGGAATTCTGGCGCAGATGGCATATGTCGCTGGGGGCATGGATGAAAGATTACGTATTCTATCCGTTTTCCCTCACCAAAGGTGTCCGCACGCTGGGTAAAAAAGCCAAGAAACGCTTTGGCAAGAATATCGGACGTACACTGCCGATCGCATTAGGCAATCTTCTTGTATTCTTCCTGGTCGGTGTATGGCACGGTGCAAACTGGAATTACATCGTGTGGGGCCTGTTTTACGGCGTGCTGATTGCCGTCAGCGGCATGATGAAGCCGGTTTTCGACCAAATGAACAAATTCTTCCATATCTCAGTGAAATCGACATGGTTTCAGCTGTTTCAGATAGCGAGAACTTTCTGGCTGACCTGTATCGGGTGCATCATCTTCCGTGCGGAAAGTCTGTCGGCTATCAGCGGCATTATCCGCAAGTGTTTTGATTTTTCGCTCCCTGATCAGCTGGGAAGTGAACTGCTCAGCTTCGGCCTGAACAAAATGAACTGGTTTGCTTTGGCGGCTGCGCTCGTGGTCCTGTTTGTCGTGGACCTGATGCAGGAGCGTTTCGATACAGTGAAATGGTTTGACAACAGAAGCTTTGTATTCCGCTGGTGCACGTATGGCATTACAGCGGCACTGATCTTCGTGCTTGGCATGTACGGCAGCGGGGTCGACATGAACTCCTTTGTCTATATGCAGTTTTAAGGAAAGGCGGGACACCATGAAAAAATGGAAAGGAATCATTGAATTAACAGCACTGTGCCTGGCCATTGCCGCCAGTGTGCTGGGCAGCACATTTATCTTGAATCATCAGTTTTCTTCCGATGAACTGAGGGTCCGCGGTTTTTATCTGATGCCAAAAAACAGTCTGGATATGGTGCTGATCGGAAGCAGTGCCGCCTATACGACGTTTAACTCCACGATTGCCTGGAAGGAAGAAGGATTTACCAGCTATGAACTGGCGACTTCCGGGGCGCCGATGGGATTAGCAAAATCGATGGTCAAAGAAGTACGCAAGCATCAGGATCCCAAACTGATCCTGATCGATCTCAACGGCGTTCTCTATGATGACGAGGCGGAACAAAGAGAAGGCATGACCCGGCTGTGGGTGGACAACATGCCGATGTCGGAAAACAAGGTGGAGGCGATATCGGAACTGGCCAAAGGAAAAGATACATTTTCCTGGTATGTTCCTTTGTACAAATATCACCAGAACTGGGAGAAGATCAAAGTATGCATGCAGTACACCGGCTATGATCTGCAGATGCGTCTGGGAAGACGTCTCCCATACTCCTACACGATGCGTTCGATCATCGGAACAAGCAAACGAAACGGTCTGATCGATGTCCGCAACTATCAGGAAAGACAGCCGCTGAATGATTTGTCCGGCAAACGTTTCCGTGACCTGATGAAGTATCTGAAAGACAATGATATTAGGAATGTGGCATTCTTCAATATGCCTCGCTATTATGACAAAAAGATGCTGTCGCAGCGCCGGCTGCTCAACGAAGCAGTGGCCCTGGCGGAAAAAGAAGGCTTTAAGGTGTATGATTTCGACCGTGAGATCGATCAGATGAACCTCGATCCCAACCGCGATTATTATAATTCCGGACATCTGAACATGGACGGACAGCTGAAGGCGACCCGCTATATTGCGAAAAAGATCAATCAGGATTATGGTCTGAATAAAAACGGGCACAGCGAAGACATCACGGCACACTGGGATCGCGAATATGAGGAATATCAGAAAGTATTTGCTTATTATAAACAAACTCTGAAACAGGGAAAACGCGAAGAGATCAATATTGAAGTGATCGACCGCATCTTAAATCAATGAGAAGGAGAACGGCTATATGAAAAACGTCTTGGAATACCTAGAGCGCAGCGCAAGGCTTTATCCTGATAAGACTGCCTTTGAGGATCTGAATCAGAAAATTACTTATGCACAGCTCGAAAAGCGTGCAAAGGCCATCGGCAGCGCATTGGCAGAAAAACATGCGCCGCGTTCGCCGATCGCCGTGTATATGGAAAAAAGCGTCGATACGATCGCGTTGCTGTTTGGCATTGCCTATGCCGGATGCTTTTATGTCATGATGGATCTTCGTCATCCCAAGGCAAGGATCGATCACATACTGGCGACCCTGGAAGGACATACCGTTATTTCTGTTCATTCCTATGATAAACAGCTGGAACGATTAGAGCTGAAAGAGCAGACGGTTTATCTGGAAGAGCTGGAGGGAGATATCGATGAAGCAAAACTGCAGCAGATTCGCAGCCGGCATCTGGACATCGATCCGCTGTATGGCATCTTTACATCCGGTTCGACCGGACAGCCGAAAGGCGTGCTCGTCTGCCATCGCAGCGTCATCGATTTTATCGATGTATTTACAGAGACATTCTCGATTTGCCCAAACGAAGTCATCGGCAATCAGGCACCGTGGGATTTCGATGTGTCGGTAAAAGATATATACTCTACGATCTGCAGCGGTGCCACCATGCAGATCATTCCGAAACAATATTTTTCCATGCCGACAAAGCTGCTGGATTTCCTGTGCGAGCGGGAAGTCACGACTTTGATCTGGGCAGTGAGCGCACTTTGCATCATCAGTACGCTCAAGGGCTTTGATTACCGGATACCGTCCGCACTGCAGAAAGTCATGTTCAGCGGTGAGGCCATGCCGATGAAACAGCTCAGGATCTGGCATGAGACACTGCCGGAAGCAACGTTCGTAAATCTGTACGGACCTACGGAAATCACCTGCAACTGCACATATCATGTCGTTACCGATGAAGATTATCAAAAAGATGCGCTTCCGATCGGAGTCCCTTTCCGAAACGAAAGGATCCTGCTTTTGGATGAAAACGATGCTTTGATCGAAGCGGCAAACCAAAAAGGCGAGATCTGTGTCAGCGGAACGGCGGTTGCGCTTGGATACTGCAACAATCCGCAGCAGACCAATAAAGCCTTTGTTCAAAATCCGGCAAATCATCTGTGGCAGGAAATCATCTACCGTACCGGAGATGTCGGCTATTACGATGAACAGGGACTGCTTTGTTTTACCGGGCGCCGTGATTTTCAGATCAAGCATATGGGACATCGCATCGAATTAAGCGACATCGAATGTGCGATGACCAAAATCGAAGGTGTGCAGCGCTGCTGCTGCCTATATGAGAATGAAACGATCATTGCCTGTTATCTTGGCAGCAAAGAACGCAGGGAACTGATCAGGGAACTCAAAAAAGAACTTCCGTCTTTTATGATCCCGGGCCGTTTTCTGGCGCTGGAACAGTTCCCGCTGACCAAAAACGGAAAGATCGACAGAAACGCATTAAAACAACAGCTGGAGGTGGAAGCATGTTGAAAGTAGATTATGAGACAGCCGATCAGCAAATCCGGACTCCTTCCTATGTCTTTGATACGGATGTGGTGAATGCACGGATCGCGATGATCAAAAAGCTTCTGGGTGAAAGAGTCAGCCTGTGTTATGCCATGAAGGCCAATGCTTTCATCATCGATGCAATGCAGGATCATATCGACCGTTATGAAGTGTGTTCACCGGGCGAGTTCCGCATCTGTGAACGTGCCGGCATACCGATGGAAAAGATCGTCATGTCCGGAGTCTATAAGGCAGAAGAAGATATCCATCGAGTGATCAAAACGTATGGGACAGAAATCGTTTATACGGCGGAATCGCAGCGCCAGTTCGAACAGATCGATGCGGCGGCGCAGGAAGCCGGGATCGAGGTGCGCGTGCTGCTGCGTGTGACCAGCGGCAATCAGTTCGGCATCGATGAGCCGCTGTTAAGAGAGATCATTGCGCATCGCCGTCAATATCCCGGTGTAAAGATCATCGGTATCCAGCATTTTTCAGGTACCCAGCGCAAACGTCTGTCGAAATACGAAGAGGAACTGCGTTATGTGGATGAGCTGCTGGCGGATCTGAAACAGCAGTACGGATATGAAGCAGAGGAACTGGAATTCGGTCCCGGTTTCTATGTGGAGTATTTCCAGGGCGCAAAAGCGTATGATGAGCAGGAACTGCTCAAAGGGTTCAGAAAACTGCTCGATGATCTGCAGTTTCAGGGGAACATTACGCTGGAGCTGGGTCGCTTTATCGCGGCATCCTGCGGAAAATACTATACACGCATTGTCGATATGAAACAAAACAGCGGTGTTCACTACTGCATCGTTGACGGCGGTATTCATCAGCTGAACTATTTCGGGCAGATGATGGCCATGAAACAGCCGTATTACCGGCAGCTGAGCGAAATAAACAAAGAGCGGGATACAAAAACATACAATATCTGCGGCTCATTGTGCACCGTTAACGACAACCTGGTGAAAAACATGGAACTGCAGGACGCGCAGATCAATGATATTCTGGAATTCTCCAATACAGGCGCCTATTCGATGATCGAAGGAGCCAGCCTGTTTCTGAGCAGAGATCTGCCGCGGATCTACCGTTACAGTGACAGCGACGGTCTGCAGCTGCTGCGGGATCGTTTCGATACAGATGTTTTGAATTATAAAATGAAATAACTGAAGGAGGAAAATATATATGGAACAGTTACTGGAAATTTTGAGTGAGGTCAACCCGGACATTGATTTTGAAAACTGCGAGACTTTGATCGATGACGGTCTGCTGGATTCTTTTGCCATCCTGGAAATCGTTGCGGAAATCAATGATGCATTCGATGTGGAAATCACGGCACCGGAGATCATTCCGGAGAATTTCAACTCTGCCAAAGCTCTGTGGGCCATGATTCAGCGTTTACAGGGCTGAGAAAGGATGTCTGACATCCTTTTTTTTGTTTAAAAGCTGTCGTTATGGACTAGAATGAAATGTGCGAAATAAGCACAGCTGTGATCGGTTCGTGCATAAAATGAAAGGGAAGCGCAGAGAGAAAAAGAGATACAGGTAATAAATACAGGAGAAAGACATATAAATTTGCAAAATCTGCTAAATAAGCGTAAAATAAAAGGGCTGAGCAAAGGTGAAAGGAGCCTGAACTATGGAGAGCAAATTCAATAAATTCAAAAACAAAAAAGAATTTGTAGAAGAATTCAAGCGCCGTATCATCGAGCGTTATGGACGCTCGATCGAGGAAGCGCACATTACGGAAAAATACATGGTACTGGGGGAAATGGTCCGCGATTATGCCAGCGTAAACTGGAAGGAAACAAAGCAGATCATTAAAGAAAAGAATGAAAAAGAAATGTATTATTTCTCAATGGAATTCTTAATCGGCCGACTTCTAACAAACAATTTAATGAACCTTGGCATTTACGACATTGTCAAGGACGGACTTGCTGATCTTGGCATTGATATCAATGCGATCGAGGAAATGGAAGCAGATGCGGGACTGGGAAACGGCGGTCTCGGCCGCCTGGCTGCATGTTTCCTGGATTCTCTTGCATCTTTGAATCTTGCAGGACATGGAAACTGCATTCGTTATCAGTATGGTCTGTTCAAACAGAAAATCGAAAACAACGAACAGGTGGAAGTACCGGATGTCTGGCTGCAGTATGGAAACGTATGGGAAGTACGCAAGCCAAAACATGCATGTGATGTCAAATTCGGCGGACATGTTGATATGTGGTATGATGAAAACGGAAAAACAGTTGTCAATCATATCCCTAATTTTGTCGTACGTGCAGTTCCTTATGATGTGCCGGTTGTCGGCTATGACACACGTATCACAAACACGCTGCGTCTGTGGAATGCGGAAATCGCGCCTGATTTTGTCACTTCCGACAAACTGAGCAAGTATGTGGCAGAAGTTGATGAAATCACACAGAACGTTTATCCGGATGATTCGACAGAACACGGTAAGCTGCTGCGTTTGAAACAGGAGTATTTCTTTGTATGTGCCGGCATCAACCAGATCATTCGCCGTCATCTGCGCAATTATCCGAATCTGGACAATCTACATGAAAAAATCGCTATTCAGCTGAATGATACGCATCCGGTATTATGCGTGCCGGAACTGATGCGCGTGCTGCTGGATGACTTTAAATATGACTGGGATCAGGCATGGTATATCGTAAAAAATACGATTGCCTATACAAACCATACGGTCATGGCGGAAGCACTTGAAAAATGGCCGGTACAGTATGTCAAAGAACTGCTGCCGCGTATTTTTATGATCATTGAAGAGATTGACCGGCGGTTCCGCTATGATCTTTCTCACAACGGTCATAATGATATTCTTAACAATGTTACGATCATTCGTGACGGACAGGTTTACATGGCACATCTGGCTATCGTCGGATCTCACAGTGTAAACGGCGTTGCGACGCTTCATACCGAAATTTTGAAAAACGATGTATTGAAGGACTTCTACCGTCTTTATCCGGAGTACTTCAACAATAAGACAAACGGTATCACACATCGCCGCTGGCTGTTGTATTCCAACCCGCAGCTGACAAAACTGCTGAAGGAAACAATCGGCGACAGCTTTGTCAAGGAACCGCAGAAGCTCGAAGAGCTCATGAAGCATGTGGATGATCCAGATCTGCAGGAACGCTTCATGGATGTCAAGCTGGAACGCAAAAAGATCCTTGCGGATTACATTCGCAAGACTGTCGGCATCGAAGTGGACATCAATTCTATCTTTGATGTACAGGCAAAACGTCTGCATGCGTACAAACGTCAGCTTCTCAACATTCTGCATGTCATCTATCTGTATCTGCGTATGAAGGAAGATCCAGGTTTCCGTATCTATCCGCGTACATTCATTTATTCAGCAAAGGCTGCCGCAAGCTATACGTTTGCCAAAGAGGTCATTAAGCTGATTCACTGCGTAGCGGATAAAGTAAACAATGACCCGGAAATTTCAAAATACATGAAAGTTGTATTTATTCCGAACTACAATGTCAGCATTGCGGAAATTCTGATGAATGCCGCAGATGTGTCCGAACAGATTTCTACAGCAGGAAAAGAAGCCAGCGGAACCGGAAACATGAAGTATATGATGAACGGTGCTTTGACCCTGGGTACAATGGACGGTGCCAATGTTGAAATCGTTGAGCGTGTCGGTTTCGAGAATGCCGAAATCTTCGGTCTGCGCGTAGAAGATGTTGAACACTTCAAGATCGAGAATTCATACAATGTATGGAATTACTATGAAAACCATTATGAGATCAAACGTGTCGTTGACACATTGACAAACGGAACATTCTCTGACAATCCGAATGACTTCCGCATTATTTACAATGAACTGATGTTCAAGAATGATGAGTTCTTCGTTCTGGCTGATTTCAATGCATATCGTGATGCACAGGAACGTGTACAGGGACGTTATCAGGATAAGAGCGGATGGGCACGTATGTGTCTGGTAAATATCGCTAAGTCCGGTTTCTTCTCAAGTGACCGTACGATCAAGCAGTATGCAGAGGAAATCTGGAACATTCATCCGATCGAAGTCAAATAAACAGTGAAAACGAATCTTTCCATGAAAGATTCGTTTTTTTTATAGGAAGACAAAGGAAAAAAAGATAAATTGTAAAATTTTTCACGCAAAAATCGAATAGTATGATACACTATGAAAAAGGAAGTGAACGATCGATGGATTATTCAGCATTGGTGCTTGCGGCAGGAAGCGGACAGCGGATGCAGCTTGGCTACAACAAGGTATTTTACGAATTGGAAAACGGGAAGACAGTCCTGGATCAGGCGCTGTCTGTCTTCAAAGAAGATGACCGCTGCAAACAGATCGTTCTTGTATGCAGCGCGAATGACATCATTCGCATATCATCACAGTATGTAAGCGGAAAAGTGGTTGTTGTGCTTGGGGGGAAGACTCGCCAGGAATCCGTGTATAACGGACTGAAAGCGGTACATGAGGAAAATGTGCTGATTCATGACGGTGCGCGTCCGTGGGTGAGCAAAGAAAATATCGACAGCCTTCTTGAAACACTGCAGGAACATCCGGCATGTCTGTTGATGGTGCCGGCGAAGGATACGATCAAAGTCGTGGAAGACGGAGTGATCACGAAGACATTGGAACGTGAAAAACTCTGGATGGCGCAGACACCGCAGGCATTTGATACAAGACTGATCATCTCCTGCTATAAACGTGCGGCAGATCTGAAACTGAATGCAACAGATGATGCACAGGTTGTGGAACTGACTTGTGACATGCCGATCAAGTGCGTTTTGGGTAGTTATGACAATATCAAAATAACAACAAAGGAAGATATCGGATCACATTGATATCGGTCCTTGCGGTTTTAGTCAGGTTATAAATCATTCCTGACTTTTTTTGTTTAATAGATACATCGCAGAGTGTAGCAATAATTATTACTTATCTGACAATGTATGAACATAAAAAGCAGCAGCTTCAGGAATAAAAGAAACTGCTGTTTTTTTTCATGCATGGCGGTCAATCAGAGGTTTTGAAAACCGTTAAATGCTTTAAGGACATCAATGTATGTCTGGGCAGCTTTGGAAAAAGTCTGATATCGTTTCCAGATGACGGAGGCACTGCTTTTTATTTCGGGGTAAAGCGGCCGAAAACAAAGCGTACTGTCTTCGCTGACATTGACTAAATGATCGAAACAAACCGCATACCCCACTCCTTCTTCTACCAGCAGAGATGCGTTGAAGACTAGATTGTAAGTCGCGGCGATATTCAGTTTTTCAAGGTCCCGCTGAAACCAGTGAAGCAGCTGCCATAGTCCGTTTTCCTGTTCGGATATGATCAATGCTTTGTCCCAAAGATCCTGTGGATCGACTCGCTCTTTTTTTGCCAGAGGAGAATCTTTGCGCATCAGTACGCCCCAGACATCAGAGACAGGAATTTCGATGGCATTATAAATGTTGGTATCAACAGGACCGTATACGATGCCAAAGTCAATGAGCCCTTTGTCTAACTGATCCTGCACAAAGGCGGAATTGCCGCTGAGAATATGATAGTGGATATCCGGATACTGACTCTGCAGTTTTTTCGCAGCTTTAGCGAAAATCCGAAACATCTCAGATTCCCCGGTCCCGATGTAGACGTCCCCGGCAATCGTTTCGTTTGAAAAGGTGATTTCCTGTGTCGTCATTTTTACAAGCTCAAGAATTTCCTCCGCTCTTTTCCGCAGGATCATTCCCTCTTCAGTCAGCTGTATCTTGCGTGATCCTTTGGTTCCCCGAATCAGCAGCTGTTTTCCCAGCTCCTCTTCCAAAGTTTTCAACTGTGTTGAAAGAGTCGGCTGGGAAAGATGGAGCGATTCGGCGGCAGAAGAAATATTCTGTTCTCTTGCGACAGCTAAAAAATAGCGCAAAACACGTAAATCCATTTATTTTCCTCCTTTTTCATCCTGTTTATCCGCTTGCATCAAAACGCGGCAAAAAGGTAATGCCATAGTTATTTTCTATGGAAATGTATTCGATATAAGTATTTGTTATCTTTGTTTCTTTTCTTTATACTATAACTGTGTACAGCTGAACAGTCAAACAGCAGAAAATGTCTAGGCTGAAGCAGCTGTACAGATCATTATTGTCATCAGAATGGGGGATGATTCATATGCATAGTTTTCACAATCAGAACTTTGATCAGGAGCGTGCCCTTTACGGGATGAAAGACATCCAGGTCATCGATTGTTCTTTTGACGGTCCCGCAGATGGAGAGAGTGCCTTTAAAGAGTGTTCGGATGTCCTTGCGGAACGTTGTTTTTTTAATTTGCGATATCCGTTCTGGCATGACCATGGATTAGTGATTCGTGACAGCAAGATGACAGAACTCTGCAGGGCAGCGCTCTGGTACAGTGATCATATCGAGATCATCAATACAGATCTGCACGGGATAAAGGCACTGCGGGAATGCGGAAATGTATCAATGAAGGACTGCAGCATTCTTTCTCCGGAATTCGGCTGGTCTGTTCATGACATCACGATGAAGAACTGTAGCGCGGAAAGCGAATATTTTATGATGCGTTCCAGCAATCTGCATTTCGATCATGTGGATTTTAAAGGAAAATACTCGTTTCAGTATATTGAACATGCCGTTTTCGAAAACTGCCGTTTTGACACAAAGGACGCATTCTGGCATGCCAGGGACGTCGTTGTCCGAAACTGTGTGGTAAAGGGCGAATACTTGGCCTGGTACAGTGAGGATGTTACCTTTGAAAACTGCACCATTATCGGAACACAGCCTTTGTGTTACTGTAAAAAGCTGAAACTGAAAGACTGCAGGATGGTCGATACAGATCTTGCATTTGAAAAAAGTGAAGTGGAGGCAAAGCTGCTGGAACCGATCGTCAGCATCAAAAATCCATATGCCGGCCATATCATTGTGCCATCTGCGGAGGCCTGTATCATGGATGATGAAAATGCAAAATGTAAGATTGTTTTTGACAGTAAACACGGATCGCATGCAAATGCATAGACGTACGGATGAGAAATAATAAAAGCAGAAGATCCTGCAGGTGATGCAGCGGCTTCTGCTTTTTTTGCATATCATTTTATTTGTTTTCGGATGCCCAGTCAGCGACGAGAGCGGGGAGCTGCCGATAATCGTCAAAGAAATGGTCTGCCAGTGACTGATCAAAGGCAAGTCGTTCTTCCCGGCGGGCAATAACGGTCATTCCCGCCCGCTTTCCGGCTGTAATGCCGTAGTGACTGTCTTCAATGACAAGACAGTCTTCCTGTGAAAGATTCATTTTCTTGGCGGCCGTCAGATAAATTTCGGGATGAGGCTTGGATTCGTGGAACATCTCTCCGCTGAGGTAAAATTCAAATAAGTCATCGATCCGGCAGGACGACAATACTTCGTGAATCGTATCCAGCTTGGAACTGGACGCAACCGCAAGCCGATAGCCGTCTTGGCGCAGTCTCTGCAGTGTTTCCATTTCGTGATCGAAAAGAATGGAAGGATAATCGGTGAAGGGGCCGCCGCAATAGTTGTTCATATCATTGAAAAAATCTTCCACATCATCCTCAATCTTCAATACGTGTTTTACAAACCGCTGATACATCGGGTAAGAACCGCCGATGATCGAAAGAAGCTTTTCTTTCGGACAGTGGATATTCATATGTTTCAGATAACGTACCATTCGTTTATGATACATCATCTCGGAATCGATCAAGATGCCGTCCATATCGAAAATTACGGCTTTATTCATACTTATCACATCCTTGCATGAACCATGATATCAGTTTCTTTGTCTGTTTTCAATGCTGTGTTATTGTGCGCCGGCCGCTTCTTTCGGAAGCCATTTTGCCTTGCGGTAGTAAATGATGAAAATGATGGTGGAAGCCAGCCAGCTGATCGGCCAGCCCAATAAGACAACTTCGATATTATGGAAAATCGGTACCGATGTAAGGATCCATGTCATACGCAGACCGCACCAGCAGGAAATGACGATGAGCATGGCGACAGCTGCACGGTTCGCGCCGCGGAGAACACCGCTGATGGTATGAGAGACAGCGAGCAGGAAATAACCCGGTACCAGCAGGCGAAGCATCGTGTGCCCGTAGGCAATGACATCTTCCTGGGTACTGAAGATCCCCAGGACAAAGTCACCGAAGACAAACAGCAGAAGGCTGATCAGCAGTGTCGTGATCAGACTCAGTGTCAGACAGACCTTTGTTCCTTTCCGTACCCGGTCAAAACGACCTGCACCGATATTCTGACCGGTAAAGGTCGTGATTGCCATGGAATAGCTCATGACCGGAAGAATGGCAAAGCCGTCTATTTTTGTATAGGCACCGCATCCGGCCATTGCGACGGAGCCGAATGCGTTGATGTTGCTTTGCACGATGACATTGGAGAATGAAACGATGGCATTTTGAACGCCGCTGGGCAGTCCGACCCGGATGACCTGAGACAGAATGTGAGGATGAATCTTCAGCTTGCTGATCCGGAAATGATAATGTTCATTGCCTTTCATCATCAGCAGACAGACAAGCACTGCACTGAGACATTGTGAAATCAAGGTTGCCCAAGCGACCCCTGCGACCGCCATCTGAAAATAAACGACAAACAGCAGGTCCAGCAGGATATTGATTGCCGAAGAGAAGATAAGAAAATACAAAGGTGTTTTTGAATCTCCCAGCGCACGCAGCACGCCGCTTCCCATATTGTAAGTCATGACGCCGACAATGCCGTAAAAGTATACACGCAGATACAGGATCGAATCCGCCATGACATCCTGCGGGACACCGACCCATTGAAGGATATACGGTGTCAGCCAGACACCGACAAAAGTCATGATGATACCGGCCAGGATGATGATGGCCATCGAGGTGTGGATCGAATCAGATACGCCCTGACGGTCATGTGCGCCGAAATAACGCGAAATGACAACTCCTGCACCGATTGATAATCCCATGAAAAAACTGATCAGCATGTTAATGACAGGAGAACTGGAAGTAACGGCGGCAAGTGCCTGACTTCCTACAAATTTTCCGACAATGATGGAATCCACAGTATTGTAAAGCTGCTGAAAAATATTTCCGAGCACCAGCGGAATAGAAAAAAATAACAACTGTTTCCAGATGTTCCCTTCACTCATTAGTCCTTTTACGGGCTGTTTGTTCATTTTTATTCCTCCCCCTTTTTCCTATGAAGGACATTATACGCTTGTTTATGCGGGAAAAAAAGAAAAGTAAAAATAAAAAAGAAAAAGTTTCCGCATAGGAAACTTTTTTCATTATTTTCTGCTCATACGCTGATCTCCAAGGAAAAACAGCGCAATTGTATCCGGCCCGGTATGTGATCCGATGACCGGCCCGATATAATGAATCAGACAGCGGTCAATACCGTATGCATCCTTTACCATTTCCGTCAGTTTTTTTGCGTCTTCTTCACAATCGGCGTGGCTGATCATAAAAATATCATTTTCATCTCTGTGGCTGCCCATTTGGGACCCCATCAGGTCGACAAGGGCACGCAGGCCTTTTTTACGTCCGTGGCTTTTTCCGGTAGGGATCAGTTTGCCTTCATCATTCATTTGGATCAGCGGTTTGATCGAGAGCATGCTTCCGACCACGGCCGTTGATTTGGAAATACGGCCTCCGCGCATTAAGTGGAAAAGATCGTCAGCCAATACGACATGACAGATATGGAGGCGGTTGTCCATGATCCACTGACGGACTTCTTCAAAGTCTGCCCCTTTTTCTTTCAGTTCAATAGCCTTATACAGCAATAGCCCCTGACCAAGCGAAGCACATAAAGTATCGATGACTTCAATTTTGTATCCTTCTTCCCGCAGCTGGGCTGCCGCTAAGGCACAGCTGTTGTAAGTCCCGCTCAGTCCGGATGAAAAAGAAAGACAGAGCACGGCATCATATTGTTCCAGCTGTTTTAAAAAATGTTCTCTGGCATCTGCCGGTGTCAGCTGTGATGTGGTAGGAAGCGCACCGTTTCGCATCTGCTGGTAAAACTCTTCGTTGCTCTGCATATGCCCTTCACGGTATACTTCATCTTTCATTACATAGCTTAGATACATGACGGGAATCTGGTGTTCTTCATAGAAAGACTGAGGAAGATCACCCATGTTATCGCTCATGATCACATAATTGTTCTTCATCTGTTTCCCTCCTCCTTATGATCTGTTCGCCACAGATCATTCTGATGGAATTATAATATGGTGCCTTTAAAAGTACAAGATACAGAAATGTCACAAATGTCTTGATGAAACAGGCATAAAAGAAGCAAAAACGAAGAGCGTCTGAATTCACAAAAAGTAGACAAGACCGTATAATGAGGCTGAAAAACAACGGTTTTGAAAATCAGCAAAGGAGGACTGATGATTCAATGAAAGTCATAGTTATAGGCGGTGTGGCCGGCGGTGCATCGGCGGCGGCAAGAGTACGAAGACTGGATGCCAAAGCCGAGGTCATCGTACTGGAAAAGGGCAGAGATGCGTCTTTTTCCAACTGCTGTCTGCCGTATCATCTGAGCCATACGATCGAGGAGAGTTCATCGCTGGTGATGATGACGCCGGAGAAATTTAAAAAGCAGCACGACATTGATGTGCGGGTCCGTCATGAAGCAGTGGAAATAAAAAGGGAAGAAAAGAAAGTCGTGATCCGGGATCTGCAGAATCAGAATACGTACACAGAAACATATGATAAGCTGATCCTGGCACCGGGGGCATCTCCGATCTTGCCTGCCGGCATCGGGGGAATTCATCGTTCTCATGTCCATGTGATCCGCAATGTGGAAGATATCGAACGATTAAGGGCGGCGATTGATCGCAGGGACTGCACGGATATCGCTGTGATCGGCGGCGGTTTTATCGGCGTGGAAACAGCGGAAAATTTAAGCCTGGCAGGAAAACATGTCACCCTGGTGGAAGGTAGCGATCAGATCATGACGCCCTTTGATCATGACATCGTGCAGATCCTTCATAAAGAACTGGACGATCACGACGTGGATGTGTTGCTTGACAGCATGCTGACTGCTGTTGAGGAGAAACATATCGTAGTAACGCAGCGAAAGGAGCAGCATCGTCTGAAAGCGGATGCCGTGGTCATGGCCATCGGTGTTGCTCCTCAGACAAAACTGGCGAAAGAAGCCGGGTTGAAGATCGGAGAAACCGGCGGGATCTGGGTGAATCACAATTACCAGACGAGCGATCCCGATATTTATGCGGTCGGTGATGCCATTGAGGGCTACCATGCTTTGCTGCACAACCCGGCAAGGCTGGCACTGGCGGGACCGGCCCAGCGCCAGGCAAGAGCAGCGGCAGATCATATTTACGGTAGACAGCATCATGAACACGGATTTATCGGCTCCAGCTGTCTCCGCGTTTTTCAGCAGAATGCAGCCTGCACCGGGCTGAGCGTAAAAGCGGCCAAAGCGGCAGGATATAAGTGTGACAGCGTTCTTATCTTTCCGGGGGATAAAGTGTCCTTGATGCCGGAAGCGAATTATATGGCTTTCAAGCTTGTGTTTGAGGTTCCTACCGGCCGATTGCTGGGTGCACAGGCAGTCGGAAAAGGAGATGTGAACAAACGGATCGATGTCATAGCGGCTATGATCACGATGCATGCCGGACTGGAAGATCTGAAGGAGCTGGAACTGTGTTATGCCCCGGCATATTCCACGGCCAAAGACGTCGTGAACATGGCGGCACTGGTCGGTTTGAATATCCTTTATGGAAGTTATCGCCAGGTACAGGTGGAAGAAGTTCGTGCACTGGTGGAACAGGGGGCTTATATCATAGATGTGCGCGAAGAAAGCGAGTACGCAAAAGGACATCTTCGCAACGCACACAATATTCCGTTATCCCGGCTGAGGGAGCGGATGAATGAAATCCCGCGGGACACAACGGTGTACCTGCACTGCCGTTCCTCACAACGGAGCTATTATGCTCTTTGTGCACTGCAGGGCAACGGCTTTGATAATGTGATCAATATCAGCGGTTCCTTCCTCGGCATCAGCCTTTATGAATATTTCAATGATAAGAAGCTCAAAAGAGAACCGATCGTGACAGCCTATAACTTTGAGTGATGCAGCATTTCCACAGAAAAAGAAAATTTGAATAATGCAAAAAGCAGGCATTCGCTGTCTTTGAGACAGCAATAAGGCCTGCTTTATTTACATTGCGGATTGGTCAGTTCATAACGATCATCCATATTTTTTGCTCCCCATTCACACATCAGATCCAGGATCGGCACCAGCGTTTTCCCCTTGTCAGTGATGGAGTATTCCACTTTTGGTGGGATCTCGGCATAGACTGTTCGCTTGATCAGACCGTCCTGCTCCAGTTCCCGCAGCTGAGTCGTCAGTGTTCGTTGCGAGATGCCGGACAAATAACGCATCAGTTCATTGAAACGTTTCGTTCCTTATTTGATCAGATATTCAATGATCAGCGGTTTATATTTTCCGCCGATCATCTTCAGCGTGACTTCCATTTCGCAGATTACTTTTACTTTTTCTGTATTTTGCTTGCCTACCATGTATCGTTCATCGTTTCCTTTCTCTTTTCTGTTTGGATCATAAGTGAAAATTATTTCCCTATGAGCCGAAAAAGTGCGTACTTGTATGAAGCGAACCGCTCTTTATAATTAATTATAGAATCGAGCCGATTTAGTGTAAAGAAGGAAGAATGCGCACTTTTTCCCAATGAACCAAAAGGAGAAATGAGTATGAAAAAACTGGTTGTGATAACTGGCGCAAGTTCGGGAATCGGAAAAGAACTTGCCGCAACATTTACGAAGCAGGGGCATCCCGTGCTGATGCTTGCGCGGAGAGGCGATGTAATGGAAAACTTTCATTTTCCAGGCAGCATCTGCCGTTCTGTTGATGTTACCGATTTGAACGCAGTCCGACAGGCTGTCAGTGAAGCGGAGGCCGTTTATGGTAAAACCGATTTGCTGATCAATTGTGCGGGCCTCATGCTGCTGGGACATGCTGATTCACAGCCGTATGAGGAATGGGAGAAAATGATCGATGTCAACATTAAAGGCGTTTTGACAGGAACGAAGGCTGTGTTACAAGATATGATCAGCAGAAAAGCAGGGACGATCATCAATATCAGCTCGATTGCAGGACGAAAGACATTTGATGAACATGCGGTATACTGTGCCTCTAAATATGCCGTTCATGCAATTACAGAGAGCATGCGCAAGGAAGCGGCAGAACACAATGTGCGGATCTGCGTGATCGCACCGGGCGTCGTGGAAACGGCACTGTTGTCGCATACGACAAATGAACAGATCAAAGAGGATTACGAACAGTGGAAAGAAAGCATTGATGGCGGCATGGATGTCTCCCGAATTGCGCAGTGTGTCCGTTTTATATATGAGATGCCGCAGGACGTGTGTGTCCGCGAGATTGTGGTCTCTAAGACAAAACAGCAGGATTGAAAATATTTTCATAAAATTTTATGAAAAAAGCAGTCAGGAATGGTTGACTTTTTTCATTGGAAGCAGTATCCTTTAATCAACGATAAAAAGCGTTGAACGGGATCTGAGACAATGTCCCTGCTGCAGAGAGCTGCCGGCTGGTGAAAGGCAGCGCAGAAAGTTGTTTCTACTCACCCGGGAGCTATGACTTGAACGCATGCTGCCAGTAAGTGTCATCGGGATTCTCGACCGTTATCAAAGAGATCATATTCGATAGTGATATGAATGAGCGGGTGATATTGTTTCACCAAATGAAGTGGTACCGCGGGAGTAACAGCTTTCGTCTTCATAAAGAAGATGAAAGCTTTTTTTTGTTCATGTCAGAGATGTCAGATCGATGAGGAGGAAAACGAAAATGAAAGGATTTGAAAAATATTGCCGCCAGTATTTTATGCCGCCGGAGCCGTGCATGGAATGGACGAAAAAAGAGTATATCGAACAGGCACCGGTATGGTGCAGCGTAGATCTCCGGGATGGAAATCAGTCGCTGATCATTCCGATGAGCCTGGAGGAAAAACTGGAATTTTTCAAGCTTCTGGTAAAGATCGGGTTTAAAGAGATCGAGATCGGATTTCCGGCTGCCTCACAGACGGAATATGAATTTTGCCGCACGCTGATCGAAGAAAACCTGATTCCGGATGATGTGACGATCCAGGTATTGACACAGGCGCGTGAGCATATCATCAAACGAACTTTTGAAGCGGTCAAAGGGGCAAAACATGAAAATGTCGTTGTGCATCTGTATAATTCGACTTCCAAAGCACAGCGTGAGCAGGTGTTCCGCAAATCAAAAGAGGAAATCAAACAGATTGCGGTGGAGGGCGCCAAGCTGTTAAAAGAACTCAGTGAACAGGACGGCGGCGGATACCGCTTTGAGTACTCACCGGAAAGCTTTACCGGCACAGAAGTGGAATATGCGCTGGATGTATGCAATGCAGTGCTGGATGTCTGGAAGCCGACGGCGGATCATAAAGTCATCATCAATCTGCCTGTGACCGTGGAAATGAGCATGCCGCATGTATATGCCAGCCAGATCGAATACATGTGCAAATATATGAAGTATCGTGAAAATGTCGTGATTTCGCTGCATCCGCATAATGACCGCGGCTGCGGTGTCGCAGACAGCGAAATGGGCGTGTTGGCCGGTGCTGACCGGATCGAAGGCACTTTGTTTGGAAACGGCGAACGTACGGGAAATGTCGATATCATCACGCTGGCCATGAACATGTATTCCATGGGAGTCGATCCAAAGCTTGATTTCAGCGACATGCCGCACATCGTGGATGTTTATGAGCGTGTCACACGCATGAAGGTCGGTTACCGTCAGCCTTATGCAGGGCAGCTGGTATTTGCGGCATTCAGCGGTTCACATCAGGATGCCATTGCCAAAGGGATGCATTATCGTGATGAGAAAGATCAAAATCACTGGACCGTTCCGTATCTGCCGATCGATCCAAGAGATGTGGGACGCGTCTATGAAACCGATGTGATCCGAATCAATTCCCAATCCGGAAAAGGCGGCGTCGCTTATATGCTGGAAGAATATTACGGTTATGAGCTACCGCTGGATATGCGTGAGGAAATCGGTTATTTCATGAAGGATGTCAGTGATGAACAGCATAAAGAACTGCTTCCAAATGAAGTGAAGGATCTGTTTGAAAAAGAATACCGCAATGTCAATACACCGTATGAGATGGAAGATTTCCACTTTGCCAGAGAAGGCGATGCGTTTATCTGTACGCTGCGTGTCGTGACAGACGGGGAAAGAAAAAATATCGTCGGCAGCGGAAACGGCCGGCTGGATGCGCTGAGCAATGCACTGCGCAGCAATACAAATGTTCAGTTCGATATCATGGATTACAAGGAACATTCATTGAGCAAAGGTTCCACGTCAAAGGCGGTTTCCTATGTGAAGATCAAGGACTGCCGCGGACTGGATCAATGGGGTGTCGGTATTCATGAAGACATCATCACATCCAGCGTCATGGCACTGTTTTCCGCACTGAACCGTGCACTGGCACAAAGAAGAGCTGAGGAAGGAAAGGGTTAAGAACATGGGAATGACAATGACACAGAAAATTCTGGCTGCACATGCCAATCTGGATCATGTGGAGGCAGGACAGCTGATTGAAGCAAAATTAGATATGGTCTTAGGCAATGACATCACATCGCCGGTTGCCATCAAAGAGTTTGAAAAAAACGGTTTCAAGCAGGTCTTTGATCCGGGACGGGTTGCCATGGTCATGGATCACTTCGCGCCAAACAAGGATATCAAGGCCGCTCAGCAGTGCAAGACATGCCGCAGCTTTGCGTATGCGCATGATATCAAACATTTCTATGATGTCGGTGAAATGGGGATCGAACATGCGCTGCTGCCGGAAAAAGGGATCGTGGCACCGGGTGAATGCATCATCGGAGCGGATTCGCATACATGTACGTACGGTGCGCTGGGGGCGTTC
>OLRK01000554.1_pt1 | contig 42343 bp, 33 predicted proteins | sample 1672911 | NCBI WGS metagenome assembly OLRK01 (sample SAMEA3136736, study PRJEB25190) | human gut metagenome | biome: human gut; feature: human-associated habitat; material: faeces | place: Austria | collected 2013 | reverse complement strand
GGCGGTCTGCGCCCGGATGTCGGTGGTGTCGATGTGGACAACATAACCATCTATCGCCATCTTTCGCAGATAGGCAGCCATATTCCGGGTTGGTATCAATTTCATTTTTTCTCGAATCAACCTCCGTTCTTCTTCCGTCACATAAAATTTGACCTGCACGGTTCGCTTTCTGCCCTCCATACGTTTTTACTCTCCTTTCCATTTTGAGGGTTTGGGACACTTCCCAACAAGCTGTTTTGCAGGGCAAAATACGGAAGTGGGTACACACTTCCTATGCTTGCTCTGTAAGTTCTCCCCTAAACCGTCCCCTCTACTAATACTACAATTCAAACCCTGTCTTTTGGCTACATCTTGACTGTGATGCAAAAATAAAGTATCATAATTAGCACATACTAACCAAAATGGGAGGTGAACCTCATCCTATGACGCATGGAAGTCACTATCTTGGTAAGCTATACAACGACCTGATAGCCAATTCGCCCCAAACAATTTCAATAGATATTCCGTCTGATATGGGGAAAGGACGAATTGCACAAACCCAAATCAAGCACGGCATCATCTTTTCGGATTGGCAAATGTGTTACCAGTCGGATATGAATGTACAGGGAACCGTCAGTAAAGATTATATGCAGATTATCTTCTGCCTGAATGATGCAATCTCTTGGGGCATCATGGATGAAAAGCGTTCCATTACGATTCAAAAAAATGAATCCTGCATCTATGCGGGACATGGTGGAACCGAATATGCCTGCTATAAAAAGGATAGCAATTTTTCATTTAAGAGTATAAAAATTCCGATTGCCTATTTCTCGCAGCTGCTCACAGATTATTTTGATGGGCAGGAAGCAACGGCTTACGAAAAGAAACTTCTTGATGGCATTTCAAAAGTTCCTGTGACCCCCATCATGGAACAAATTCTAGCGGAAACAAGCCAATTTACACAATACCGTGGAGGATTGGGTTACTTATATCTTGACGGAAAACTTCTGGAGCTATTGTCTATTTATTTAGGCGAAGTCCTTGAATTGGATATTCTAATGGGAAAAAATGTTTCCATGTCCAGAACGGAACGGACTGCCATTATGGAAGCTAAACGGATTATAGACAGTCAGCTTGCGTTTGCCCCATCCTGTGAAGAACTTTCCCATCTGGTGCATTTAAGCACAACAAAATTGACACGCGGTTTTTCATCATTTTATGGTATGCCTATTCATCAATACATAATTGAACAGCGTTTGACACAGGCAGCACAGCTGCTATTGGAGGGGGACCGAAATGTAAGCGAGATTGCAGCAATCGTTGGCTACGGAAAGCCCAGCAATCTTGCCGCTGCTTTCAAAAAGCGATATGGTGTGGCACCAAAGAACTACCGTGAAAGCCGATTTGATACCCATAAAAAGTAGCTTCTGACTGTTTTTGGGTCAAAACGGGTAGGTTTTGGGTTGGATTTGATAATCTAAATTGGTACAATTTGCGATGTGGTTAGTTTCAAATAACCACATCGCATTTTTTATTTTCCGATAAAAGCGAGGAGGCATAAAAATGAAACAAAAGTTGAATGCGAAAGACTTTATTCTCATTGGCATCCTGACAGCGCTCATGTGGATTATCTGCATGATTATCAGCACTATTATGAGCGTGGCTGGCCCAGTGACCAACGTGTTTTATCCGTCCGTTGTGGCTATTCCGAATGGCATCGTTATGATGCTTCTGCTGGCCAAAGTTCCGAAGAAAGGCGTGTTTACCATTTGTGCCGCAATTCAGGCTATCCTGTTCCTGCTGGTAGGTGCTTTCTGGTTCATTCCCATCGGCTTGGTAATTGGCGGTGTCATCTGCGATTTTCTGATCATGGGCCGAAATGAAATCACAATGAAGTCCATGATGGCGGCCTATGCGCTGTTCAGTGCTATTTTTGCTTTTAGTGCTATCTGCCCCATCAAATTTCTTCAAAGTGCGTTTGTTGGCGCAATGGAGAAAAACAATATTGCCCCGGAGTACATTCAGGGAATGCTCAATATCACTTCTGTTCCCATGCTGGTAGTCATTGTTGCTGCTGGACTGGTGGGCGGCCTGATTGGCGGATTTATCGGCCAGAAAGCATTGAAAAAGCATTTCATCAAGGCTGGACTCGTTTCTGTAAAATAACAAGAACAGCCCCCTGAAAATCCATCATACAAACGCAGGCAAACGGGCTGCCTGATTTCAGAGCGCGGGGCTGGAAGTAGTCCCGCGCTCTGCTGTTGATAAGGAGGCATCAGAATGGATGAAACACAAATCAAACAAATTATTGAGCGACAGCCCCTTCATGGAACTGCGCTTCTGGACCCGCGCTGCAAAATTCTTCTCTTAGTCTGTATCGGTTTTGTCAGTTATTTTCTGGCCGGAGAAGTGGTCAGCCTTGCGCTCATGCTGGTTTATGGGCTGTTCATTGCCTTAGGTAATGGCGGAAAATGGGCCGCAAAAATGATAATAACTTATATCGTTGTGGCTTATCTTAATGCCTTGCTCCGCTATGTGCAAGTTCCAGTTTTGAGCGTGATTATGAGCGTATTTGGCGTGACCGTTCTGAAACTGATTCCCATTGTAATGATGGGGCTCTGGATATTGCGGACCACTTATATGGATGACTTGATGGTAGCCCTCCAAAGAATGCGGCTGCCGCAGGCAGTTACGATTCCGCTTGTGGTCATGTTCCGTTATATTCCTACCCTACGGATTGAATATCGGCAAATCCGAAGCACAATGGATATTCGCGGTATCAGCGATACAGTGTGGAAGCGGGTATGTCACCCATTAGCAACCATAGAGTACATTTTGATACCGTTGCTGATGCGCTGCTTGAAAGTTACCGATGAACTGGCGGCCTCCGGCACAACGCGTGGTCTGGAATTGGAATGTAAGCGGTATGCACTGCGCCCGATTCGTTTTGCATGGCCGGAAATTGTGGTATCACTGCTTGGTATCCTCTTTTTGGTCGGACTGCTTTTTATTGACCAGACCCAAATCGGCAAAATCATTTTGTGGAGGGTATGACGATGATCTCATTCCAGAATTTCAGCTTTCGTTATGAAGAAAGCAAAAATTTTACCCTCCGCGGCATTGACATGACTGTACGGACCGGCGAGTTTATTCTTCTGACCGGGCGAAGTGGCTGCGGCAAGACAACGTTGATTCGTTCCCTCAATGGACTTATTCCACATTTTTACCCCGGTGAAATTAAAGGCGATCTGCTTATGGATGGACATTCGCTTTTGGAAATGAAGCCCTCCGAACTGGCCGGACAGGTAGGAACTGTCTTTCAAGACCCACGCTCACAGTTTTTTATGACCGATACCACACGAGAATTGGCGTTCGGCTGTGAAAATCTCGGACTGGCCCGTGAGGAAACCATTGACCGGATTGCACGAGCAGTCAAAGAATTGGAGTTGGTCGAATACCTGAATCGAAGTATTTTTGCGTTATCCAGCGGAGAAAAACAGCAGATTGCGATTGGCTCTGTTTATGCGCTTGCCCCAAAGGTCTACATCTTTGATGAACCATCGGCCAATCTGGACTATGCCGCCACCAAACGGCTTGCTGAAATCATGGAAAAGCTCAAGAGTGCCGGCTATACCATTTTTGTAGTAGAACACCGCTTTTACTATCTGCGAGATTTGATTGACAGAGCTTTTCTGATACAGAATGGAAAAATTGAGCATGAGTTCACAAGGGAACAGTTTTGCTCTTTGCCCGAAGAAACACGAATTTCTTATGGTCTGCGGACCGCATACCCGGAACGTGATGCAGAGCATTATCAGGAAAAGTCGCATTCTCAAAATACAACGCACTTACTAGAAGTCCACGATTTAGGCTTTGCCTACAAGAAAGGACCGGATGTATTCCGAAATGTCAGCTTTGAAGCTCATTCAGGGGACGTGATAGGCATTTTAGGCCATAATGGTGCCGGAAAAACAACGCTCCTGTCTATTCTGACTGGCCTGTTGAAACAGCGGCATGGAGAAGTTCGTCTTGATGGAAAAAATCTCACACCCCGGCAGCGGCGGTCACTTTCCTATCTTGTTATGCAGGATACAGACTATCAACTCTTTGCCAGCAGCGTGGAAGAAGAGCTTTCCCTTGGAATGCAGGAAGATTGCAAAGAAAAAATAGATGCAGTATTGAACGCATTGGAACTGTCGGACTATCGGGAAAGACACCCAGCGTCGCTTTCAGGCGGTCAAAAACAACGGGTTACCATTGGAGTGGCAATCGTAAAGGACAGCCCCGTAATCTACTTCGACGAGCCCACCAGCGGCTTGGATTATGATTCTATGGTGCGTGTCAGCAAGCTGATTGAACAACTTTCCGATTCCGGGGTAATCGTGTTCGTGGTTTCTCATGATTTTGAATTTATTGTCCGTACCTGCACAGAGGTTGTGCAGCTGGATGATGATGGAACAATTCAAAATCAGCAGTTATCACCAACGGTTTTGAAATCTCTTTCTGAAAAATATTTCACATGATAGGAGGTTGGACTTATGTTCCAAAAAGTATTTGAATATGCCGGACCTCATAAAAAAGGCCTCTATGCTGCAACAGCCATCGTGCTGGTCAGTGTTCTGCTGGGTGTTTTTCCCTTTGTGCTGGCATATCAGGTAATTGCACCGCTGGTCATGGGGGAGGCAATCACTGCTTCCTTTATCATCCAGCATGTCATACTGGTCTTGGTATGTCTGGTGCTGCAAGCTCTTTTCTATGGCTGGGGCCTGAATCTCTCTCATAAAGCAGCTTATGACACGCTGCTCCGCCTGCGGACGGCTCTGCAAAAACGGTTTGAAAAACTGCCGCTGGGTGTTATTCAGGACAAAGGCACTGGCACCGTGAAAAAGCTGTTCGTGGACGATGTAGACAGTCTGGAAGTTCTGCTGGCACACTCTATGCCGGAGGGCATCGCCAACCTGATGGTTCCCATTGCAGTTTATGTGGCAATGTTCTTTGTAGACTGGAAGCTGGCACTGTTATCTTTGGCATCCATTCCGCTTAGCTTAGTTGCCATGATGACGATGTATTCCGTTGGTATGAAGAAAATGGGACCTTACTATATGGCCGGGCAAAAGATGAACAATACCATTATTGAGTACATCAACGGTATGGAAGTCGTCAAGGTTTTCAATAAAGACGCAGATTCTTACGAACGGTTCCGCAAAGATATATCAGATTATCGGAACTATACACTGGCATGGTATAGGGCGGCATGGCCGTGGATGGCGATTTACAGCAGCCTGCTTCCTTGTACCATCATCCTGACCCTGCCTGTGGGTGCATGGTTTGTCCTCTGCGGCTGGTCGGCTCTGCCCAATTTGATTTTGGTGCTGTGTCTTTCTTTGAGTATCGGTATGCCGCTGCTGAAATCTCTTGGCTTTCTGCCAACCATGCCCCAGCTCAACTATAAAATCTCCGCATTGGAGCAGGTGTTGGATGCGCCGGAACTTCAGCAGACGAATGATAGATTCCATGGAATAGATGACACCATTACTTACGACCATGTTTCTTTCGCTTACCAGACAACACAGCCCAGCCCGGATGGAAAGCCCGCGGTGGTTGAGGATGAAGTTCTCCATGATATTTCCTTTACGGCAAAGGCTGGACAAAAAACTGCTCTTGTCGGTGAATCTGGCTCAGGCAAGAGTACCTTGGCAAAACTGCTGATTCACTATTATGACCCGCAAAAGGGCAGCATTTCCATCGGCGGACAGAAACTTTGCGATATGAGCCTTGAAGCATTGAACAGTCGTATCTCCTATGTGGCGCAGGATCAGTATTTGTTTAATACTTCTCTGCTGGAAAACATCCGGCTCGGTCGGTTGACTGCAACGGATGAAGAAGTAATAGAGGCCGCAAAGAAAGCTCAGTGCATGGAGTTCATTGAAAAACTTCCGCAGGGCATTCACTCCATGGCAGGCGATGCCGGAAAAATGCTCTCCGGCGGTCAGCGTCAGCGTATTTCTCTGGCGCGAGCAATCTTAAAGGATGCCCCCATTGTGGTTCTTGATGAAGCAACAGCCTATGCTGACCCCGAAAATGAAGAAAAGATGGAAGCAGCCATTGCAGAACTTGTAAAAGGCAAGACCCTCGTGGTGATTGCTCACAAACTGCCCGCCATTATGAATGCCGATCAAATTTGTGTCATCGACCACGGAAAATTGGTAGCAGCGGGTAAGCATCAGGATTTGATTCGCTCCTGCCCTGAATATCAGAAATTGTGGAAAGCCGCACAGGACAGTGCCGAATGGAAAGTACACACTGCAAAGGAGGGAGCCTAAATGTTTGCGATGTTTTCAAGAATTTTGAAACTCTCCGGCCGTTATAAAGGCCGTATTCAAGGTGCATTCGTTTGTGCGTTTTTGGAATCCATTTTGTCAAAAATACCAATTGTTCTTGCCTTTGTAGTTTTAAGCCGCTTTGCAGCTGACACACTGACCAGCCAGACTTGCCTTTATATCGGCCTTGGACTTGCCGCAGCAGTGTTGGTGCAAATGCTTGTTCATTACCTCAGCGACAGCCTGCAAAGTGCCGCAGGATATTTGATGTTTGCGGATAAACGCATGGAACTGGGCAGCCATCTGCGGAAACTTCCGATGGGCTATTTTACTTCCGGCAACATTGGCAAAATCAGCTCTGTTCTTAGCACGGATATGGTATTCATTGAAGAAGTCGCTATGAGTACGCTGGGCAACATGATGGGCTATCTGCTGTCCTCCTTGATTCTGCTGGTATTCATGTTTTATTTGAACGTACAGCTTGGTTTGATTGCTGCCGCCGTCACGGTTCTGGCATGGCTGGTGTCAAAAGGAATGAACAAGGTTTCCCTGCGGGAAGCCGCAGAGCGGCAGGAGCAGAGCGAACGGCTGACCGATGCGGTGCTATCCTTTGTGGAGGGCATTGGCGTCATCAAGAGCTACAACCTGCTGGGCGAAAAATCAGAAGAACTGACTGACAATTTCCAGCGTTCCAGAAACACCTCCCTTGCTTTTGAGCAGAAAATGACACCATGGACAATGAGTCTGAATATCCTTTACGGCATTGGTATTGCGGCGATTTTCGGCTTGTCGATTGTATTGGAACAGCGCGGCGCACTTCCGCTGGCCTATGTGCTTGGTGTTCTGCTGTTTGTGTTTGACCTCTTTGGACCGCTGAAAGCTCTTTATGGGGAAGCATCTCGCCTTACCGTTATGAATGCAGCTCTTGACCGCATTGAAGCAGTCCTAAATGAGCCTGAACTTCCCGACACGGGCAAGCAGCATCTTCCTGCACAGGCACAGCCGGGACAGCCAGAAGTTCAGTTTAACGATGTTGTATTTGCTTATCAGGACAAAGAAGTTCTGCATCATATCAGCTTTGCCATGAAGAAAGATTCTATGACTGCTTTAGTCGGACCTTCTGGCAGCGGAAAGTCTACTATTGCCAATTTGCTGGCTCGGCTTTGGGATGTAAAATCTGGCAGCATAATAATAAGAGGTATGGACATTCGGAACGTGCCTTTGGCAGAGCTGATGGAGCAGATCAGCATGGTATTCCAGCGAGTGTACTTATTCCAAGATACCATTTACAACAATATCAGCATAGGCAAACCGGACGCCACAGAGGAAGAAGTCTATGCAGCTGCTAAGAAGGCCCGCTGCTATGATTTCATCATGGCGTTGCCTGATGGATTCCAGACCGTAGTTGGTGAAGGCGGTGCTACACTCTCCGGCGGTGAAAAGCAGCGCATCTCGATTGCACGCTGCATTTTGAAAGATGCCCCTATCATCATTTTGGATGAAGCTACCGCAAGCGTAGATACTGATAACGAAAGCTATATTCAGGAGGCCATCTCGGAACTGGTAAAGGGCAAGACACTTCTCGTAATCGCCCACCGTCTGAATACCATCCAGAATGCCGATCAGATTTTGGTCATTGACAACGGCCAGATTGCACAGCAGGGCACGCACGAAGAACTTTTGAAGCAGCCCGGCATTTATCAGGAGTTTGTCAACATCCGAAAGAATGCGGCTGGATGGAGCCTTGCTTAACAAAATTCAGCGTATGCGATGCGGAGGTTCCATTGTGCGTATATCATAATCCGTCCGCATAGAAACAAATAGGTAAAAAATAACGCGGCCGGGATTGATATATCCGGCCGCGTTATTCGTCTTTTTGAAATGCTTCCGCCTGTTTGCAAAGCGCAATATATTTTTCAATTTCCGCCTCACTTTTCCCGGCAAAGAAGTCTACAACTGTTTTTGAAACCGTCTGATTTACCATGTCTGGAAAAATGGCAGCATCCACGCTGATATTTAACTCTTTGGCGACAAGAGCCACCGTTTCAAATTTGGGGTTACTCTGGCAGGTTTCCAAATCTATGATTGTACGGGCGTTCATATTGAGCCGTTCAGCCAATTTTCTCTGTGTCAAATGCTGTCGCTTGCGTTCTGACCGCACTTTCCATGCAAACAAGTCAAGAGGATTGTTCACTATACATCACCTCTACCTCATTGTAGGGTGTGCTATCGCTCATATAAATAGCCATGCAACTCACATTATGTGAGTTATAGCTCATAATTTGAAGCAAAGAGCTATATGGATAAGAGTATCAAAATAAAGGAGTTCAAAATAAAATGGGGCTTACCGCCCACTCGAAAAGCCCTAACACCAATTAAAAAAATATTCAAATAACGTAGGGGCGAGCCATACTCATAGAAGTGAGTTGTGGCTCGCTTTTTATATACTTCAATTCACATCCGATAAAGCCCCGCATTTTGACAACCTACGATTGGGTATCGGATGCCGTTCTCCGCCTCGTTTTGCTCCGGCCTATAAACCCGAACAGAACGAAAGGAACAATTCTATGAACGGCAGGAAAAATTTTCATACCAATCTTAAAAATCAGCCAAATGAACCCGTTGGTGAACGAGTAGTGAGCGAAAGGGGAAGAAAAGAGCTGCCTCCCAGCACGAGGGGAGGTGAAAACTTGAAACCAAACCGCTACTACGAACACAAGCAGCACGCCTTTGACAGCTACTGCAAAAAGGTGTTGAAATGCGAGGCATGTAACGGCTATCGGCAGATCAGCCGTCATCAAAAACGTTTTGCATCTTTGGAAGAACTGTCCGAGGCAGATGTGGCCCAGCTTGCAGTTTACGATCGTTACTCATGGGAGTATACGGCTTTTCCCGTGGGAAATGCTGTTGTGCTAATCGAGAACGACCGATTGGCCACAGCACTTCTACGGCTGTCACCAAAAGACCGGGAAATTTTTATGATGCACTGGTTTCTATGGATGACAGACGAACAGATAGCAAAGTGCATGGGCATGGCCAGAAGAACGGTCAATACTCGCAGGTATAAAGCCTATCGGCTGCTGAAAAAGCTGATGGGAGGTGAAGCGGATGACTAAATCTGCGCACACACGGGCATCGCTGCTTCCTTACCCGATAATCGCTGCCGCTGTTGCAGGAGACGCCGAAGCAGTGAGCCGGGTAGTCCGGCATTATTCTAGCTACATTGCTGCACTGTCAACTCGGACGAGCTATGGCTCTGACGGCTATCCTCGTCTGCAAGTTGATGAAGAACTGCGCAATCGTCTGGAAGCAAAACTGATAATTGCTATCCTTGATTTTGACTTGACCTGATTCAACGTAGGCATCGTGTGCTGTTCCCCTTTCCATACGGTGCCTTTTCTAGTTCTTTGACAAAGAAAGCCCGCAGGACAATGGCGGTGCATCATAGAGCAAACGGATACGTTGCTGTCTGTATCGAGCCGGACGGTTGGTGCGCCACGATGCTTTTCTCTGAAAAGTGGAGCGATCACCACCACGCCGCAATGCAAGCGCGGCTGCTTGCGGGCCATGACATACAGGCAGGCTGATACTCCCTTACCGTCAAAGTCCGAGCGTTCAGAGCGTCGCAGGCAATGAGTAGGGCTGCATGAGGAATGCAGGGGTGAGATTCCCGTGGGTTGCTGCCAGCAGCCATCCGTTGGCTCATTTTTTGATTTTTAAGAAAGGGGATTTTACGATGCAAGCGAAAAAGACAAACCCTGAAAAAACAAAAAATCCAGAGGTGCTTACTCTGGATTCAACTTATCGTATTGGCAATCGCTCCTTTATCGTTGAGCCGGTGTTCAAAGAAGAAAGTTCCCAGACCTTAGGAGAAGTTCTTCTCCGGCTGATGAAATCCGAAAGCGAAAAATTATAATGACCTTTCGGGAGGCAGCGGACAGAGAAAGCGGATTGTGTTATAATATAGGTGTACAAGTGAATTTGCTATTCGACTGTCCCAAGAAAGGAGCGAATATGAAACAGTCGAGTAACAAGAAATCCCGTGAAGCAACCGCTTTTCTCTATGAGCGTCTTTCCCGTGATGATAATTTGGAGGGCGAGAGTTACAGCATCGGCAACCAAAAGAAGCTGCTCACCAAAGTTGCAAAGGAAAAAGGCTATACCAATCTGGTTCACTTTCTGGATGATGGCATTTCCGGCGTGACCATGAACCGTCCCGGTTTCGTTGAAATGATGCAGCAGCTCGAACAAGGGAAAGCCTCCGCTGTGTTCGTCAAAGACCTTTCCCGTCTGGGCCGAAACTATATTGAGGTCGGACGGCTGACAGAAGAATTTTTCCCGGACCATGACATCCGACTTGTTGCCGTTTCGGACAACATCGACACGGCCGAGGGAGAAAATGAACTGGCACCCATCCGAAACCTGTTCAATGAGTGGTATGCCCGCGACATCAGCAAGAAACGCCGTATCAGTAATAAAATCAAAGGCAACTCCGGCGAACCGATGGGACTTCCTCCCTATGGGTATATCAAGGACCCGAACAATCCCAAGCATTGGGTCGTTGATGAAGAAGCTGCACAAGTTGTCCGGCGCATTTTTGATATGACGTTGGAGGGCTTTGGCACGGAACAGATTGCCACCCAGTTTGAAAAGGAAGGCATCCTGACGCCGCAGGCCTACTGGATTCAGAAAGGCATCGGCCGTCCCGGAAGGAGCAAGATTCGTCCAGCAACCAAGTGGAATGGTTCCACGATTACCCTTCTTCTGTATCAGCAGGAGTATTGTGGAGATGTTTTGAATTTCAAAACCTACTCCAAATCCTACAAGAATAAGAAGCGGATTCATAACGACCCGGAAAATTGGGTAGTGTTCCAAAATGTTCACGAACCCATTATTGAACGTGCCGTGTTTGAACAGGTACAGCAGAAGCGTGGAAAGATGCGCAAACGCCGTACCAGCAACGGAGAACACAATATGTTCTCCGGCCTGCTTGTCTGCGCAGACTGCGGCTGCAATCTGCACTTCCACTTCAATCAGGGCAACCCGGAAATCAAGTATTTCAACTGCTCCAACTACAAGGGCAACCGTGGCACCTGCCAATCCACCCACTACATCCGGGTAGACTTTCTGGAAGAAGTGGTGCTGGGCGAGATTCGGCGGCTGACCAAGTTTGCCAGCCTCTATGAGGACGACTTTTTGAAGGCTGTTATCGGGCACTCCCAGCAGGCAGACGAAGCCGACCGCAAGCTGAAAGAGAAAGAGTTGAAAGCACTCCTTGCCCGTGATGAAGAACTGGACGGCCTCTTTGAGCGCATCTATGAGGACAATGTTTCCGGCAAGATCTCTGATGAACGCTTTTCCAGAATGTCCCGGAGATATGAGGACGAGCAAAAGGAGCTGACCGAGAAAATCAAACAGCTCCGCTCCGAAATCGAAAAGCAGAGCAGCCGAACTATGACAACGGATATGTTTATCAGTCTAGTTCGCAAGTACACCAGAGCAAAAAAGCTGACACCCCGGATGCTGAATGAACTGGTGGAAAAAATCGAAGTGTTCAATGCAGAAAAGGTCAACGGTGTATGGGAGCAGCGGCTCCGCATTCACTACAACTGCGTGGGCACCATCGAGATTCCAAGTGCCCTTCCTTTGCCGACACCCGATGTGTCGGTGAATACAAGAAAAGGCGTAGTTGTGAACTACGCCCCTTGTGATGTCGCTATTTAGCAAATAAAAAATGACGAATGTTCTTTGACAGCTAAATGCTGTAAGAACATTCGTCATGGTGCGGATAAGAGGACTTGAACCTCCACCGAGTTGCCCCGATTAGAACCTGAATCTAACGCGTCTGCCAATTCCGCCATATCCGCATATTTTGTTTTCGTTCGTGAGCTGTGTCGCTCGGAACGATAGTAATTATACCATGGAAACCGGAAATGTCAAGCGCTTTTTTCGAATTTTTCTGACAAAAATTCCGGATGAAATTTTGGCAGCGGAATGAGGACGATGGGGCGAAATTTTCGGTGAAATATGATACAATAAGACCTGAGCTGTCCGGGGCCTGGGGCCCTGCGGCAAAATACGATGGAATGAGGGAACCACACATGTTCAACTTTCTGATCTTTATCATCGGGGCGGCGCTCATGTTCGGCATGGGGGTGCGCAGTGTGCTTGCGCGGCGGCGCTTGCAGACAAAAGGCGAAAAGGTCACCGCCCGCGTTGCGGGCACCGCGCAGGGCCGGGACGGTCAGGCCTATGTGCTGGAATTTGAGACGGCAGGCGGCAGCCACCGCCTCCATTACCCGAAAGCGGCCAAGGGCAAGGGCTTTGCGGCCGGGGAGAACGTTACCTTATATTATGACCCGGAAGATCCGGAGAAGATGTATGTGGAAGGCGACCGCGCCGTGCTGGGGGCCGAAGTGCTGTACTTTGCTCTGGCGGTGGTGCTGGTGCTGCTGATGGCCGGATTTGTGCGGTGAGGAGGAAATGCCATGAAACTGGAACATTTTGGAATGCCGGAACCGGGCGACTGCCGGGTGGTCTTTTCGGCAAGTGCCGAGGAGCTGGAAGCAGCGGTGCAGGCCGAGCAGGCGGCACCGGATGCGCCCAAAGAGGAAGAAGACCTGCTGACGGCAGCGGTGAACCGCGCCATTCTGGAAGGCTTTTCGCCGCTGTTTGCGCAGCTGATGGAGGAGCACCGGCTCGTCCCGGTGACCGACCCGGACTTTGAACTGCTGGCCGTCAACCGGGCCGAAGGGTTCCGGGCGGGGGCGGAGTTCTTCTGCCTGCCGCCGCTGGAGTTGGGGCGGTACACCGGCTTTGTGCAGCCCATCCGGCCCCGGCCTATCCGGAAACTGACCCTTGAACTGGAGATCAACCGCCACCACGGCGACGAGGACCGCGCCGCCGACGAGGCGGGCAAAAAAGCCCTGCGGGACCGTGTGGCACGGGAGATCTACAAGACCCGCTGCGCCCAGGCCGAGACGCTGGCCGAGCGGGAGCTGGTCTACCAGCTCGGCGGCGAGGTGAAGGGCGCGCTGCCGAAGCAATTGGTGGCGGGCAACTACTTTGCCGAGCAGCGGGAGTTCAACCTGCGGATGCAGGCGAACAACATCAACTTTGACCAATACCTGAAGGTGCAGGGCCAGACGGTGGAACAGTTCCGGGCGGAGCTTCACGCTCAGGCGGAACAGAAACTGCGGGGGCGTCTGGGGCTTCTGCTGGTCGCCGAAACGGAACATCTCTGGCCCACAGAGGCCGAGGTGCAGGCTGCGCTGGAGGGCTGGAACGGGGAGCGGACCTTCCCGTCCAACGACCTGCGGAAGCTGCGGCAGGGCATTGCCAGCCAGCGCGCAGCTGCCTTTGTGCGGGCGCACTCCACGCTGACCCCGCCGCCGGAGGAGCCGGTGGTGGTCGAGACGGTCTGAAACGACGGACGGCAGGATTCCGGCAAACAAAAATGGGATGCTTGTTTCAAGCATCCCATTTTTTGTTTGTGCCGGTCAGGTCTCCACACCTTCGAACTGGCTGTTGTAGAGCTTGGCGTAGAAGCCGCCCTGGGCCAGCAGTTCGTCGTGATTGCCCTGCTCCACGATGTGGCCGTCCTTCATCACAAGGATGACGTCGGCCTCGCGGATGGTGGACAGGCGGTGGGCCACGATGAAGCTCGTGCGGCCCTGCATCATCCGGGCGAACGCGGCCTGGATGCGCACCTCGGTGCGGGTGTCGATGGAGGAGGTGGCCTCGTCCAGAATCAGCATGGGCGGCAGGCAGAGCATGACGCGGGCGATGCAGAGCAGCTGCTTCTGGCCCTGGCTGATGTTGCCGCCGTCCTCCGCGATGACGGTATCGTAACCGTCCGGCAGGCGGCGGATGAAGCTGTCGGCGTGGGCTGCTTTGGCCGCGGCAACGATCTCTTCGTCGGTGGCGTCGGGCTTGCCGTAGGCGATGTTCTCGCGGACGGTGCCGGCGCGCAGCCAGGTGTCCTGCAGCACCATGCCGTAGCTGCCGCGCAGGGAAGCGCGGGTCACGTTCCGGATGTCGTCGCCGGAGACGGTGATGGAGCCGCCATTGACATCATAGAACCGCATGAGCAGGTTGATGAGGGTGGTCTTGCCGCAGCCGGTGGGGCCGACGATGGCAATGCGCTGGCCGGGCTTGACGTCCAGGTTCAGGCCCTCGATGAGGGGGCGGTCCGGCAGATAGCGGAAGGAGACATCCTTCAGTTCTACATGGCCGTCCGGCTGCAGCACCCTGGCGTGTTCGGCTTCGGGCACCTGGTCGTCGGCGTCCAGCAGCTCAAAGACGCGGGCCGCGCAGGCCAGTGCGTTCTGCAGCTCGGTGACGACGCCGGAGATCTCGTTGAAGGGCTTGGTGTACTGGTTGGCGTAGTTGAGGAAGATGCTCAGCTGACCGATGGTGATGCCGCCCGCCACAGCATAGATCGCACCCACCAGACCGACGCCTGCATAGACGATGTTGTTGACGAAGCGGGTGGCGGGGTTGGTCATGCTGGAGAAGAAGATGGCCTTCAGGCTGACATCCTGCAGCCGCGTGTTCACCTCGTCAAAGGCGGCAAGGCTCTCGGCCTCGTGGCCGAAGGCCTGCACGACCTTCTGGCCTTCGATCATCTCGTTGACCAGAGCGGTCTGCTCACCGCGCACGGTGCTCTGCCCCTGAAAATACTTGTAGCTGCGCTTGGCCAGGAAGCTGGCCACCACCAGGCTCAGCGGGGTGATGCAGACGACCACCAGCGTGATGGGGACATTCTCCCACAGCATGAACAGCAGGGTGCCGAAGATGGTCAGCAGGCCGGAGAACAGCTGGGTGAAGCCCATCAGCAGACCGTCGGCGAAGGTGTCCACATCGGCGATCATCCGGCTGACGATGTCGCCGGAGGGGTGGCTGTCGAGGTAGGAGAGGGGGAGGGTCTGGATCTTCCGCAGGGCGGCACTGCGCAGGTCGCGGCTGACGGAGAAGGTGATGCGGTTGTTGCAGACGCTCAGCAGCCACTGCGCAAAGGCTGCGAGGATGGCTACGGCCACGATCTGCATGATGATCTGCATCACACCGGCAAAGTCCACACGGCCCTTGCCGAGCATCAGGTCGATGGCGCTGCCGCAGAGGATGGGGATATACAGCTGGGCAGCCACGCTCACGGCGGCCACGATGAGGCTGCATCCCACGAAAAAGCGGTAGGGGCGGATCTTTTTCAGCACCCGGCGGAGCGTTGCCTTGCGCTGTTCCGGGGTCAGGCTGCTCTTTGCTTTTGCACTCATTTCTGCGCATCCCCTTTCTTGAACTGGCTGGCATAGATCTCCTCATAGACCGGGCAGGAGGCCAGCAGGTCGGCGTGTTTGCCGAGGCCGACGAGTTTGCCGTCGTCCAGAACGAGGATCTGGTCGGCGTGCTGCAGGCTGGCGGCGCGCTGGCTGACGATGAAGACGGTCAGGCTGCCGGGCAGAGCCGCCAGCGCCTTGCGCAGGGCGGCGTCGGTGGCGTAGTCCAGAGCGCTGGCGCTGTCATCCAGAATGAGGATGTCGGGCTTGCCCACCAGCGCGCGGGCAATGGTCAGGCGCTGCTTCTGGCCGCCGGAGAGGTTCCGGCCGCCCTGCTCCACCGGCTCGTCCAGCCCAAGGGGCTTCGTCTTGACGAATTCCGCAGCCTGCGCCGTTTCCAGTGCGGCCCACAGGTCGGCATCCGAGGCGTTCTTGTTGCCCCAGAGCAGGTTCGAGCGGATGGTGCCGCCGAAGAGCTGCGCTTTCTGCATGACGACGCTGACGCTGCCGCGCAGAACGTCCCGCGGGTATGCCTGCGCCGGACGGCCCAGGATCTCAACCGAACCCTCGGTGGCATCGTAGAAGCGGGGGATGAGGTTGATGAGGCTGGATTTGCCGCTGCCCGTGCCGCCGATGACGCCGATGGTCTGGCCGCGTTTGGCTGTGAAGCTAATGTCCGACAGGCTGGGCGCACCGGCACCGGCGTAGGTCAGGCTGACATGGTCGAACCGGACGGCGTCGTCGGCCTTGCCTGCCTCCACGGCATCCGGAAGGGCAGCGGGGAACGCCATCCCCGGTTCCGTGTCCAGCACGGCCTGCACACGGCTGGCGCAGGCCAGCGCCTTGCTGATCTGCACGATGAGGTTGGCCAGCTTGACCAGCTCGACCAGAATCTGGTTCATGTAGTTGACCAGCGCGATGACATCACCGGCTGCCATGCCGCCGATGTTGATCTCGATGCTGCCCACATACAGCAGCGCCACGATGGCCAGGTTGATGATCACGTAGGTCAGCGGGCTCATCAGGGAGGAGAGATGGCCGACGTGGAGCTGCATTTTGGTCAGCAGGTCGTTGGCAGACTCGAAGCGGTCGATCTCGCTCTTCTCCTTGTCAAAGGCGCGGACGACGCGAACGCCGGTCAGGTTCTCGCGGGTCAGGCCCAGCACCCGGTCCAGACGGGTCTGGGCGGTCTTATACAGCGGGTTGGTCAGGACCATGACGCCGAAGACCACGATGGACAGCAGCGGGATGGCCACCACGAAGATCCATGCGGCCCGCGCATTGACCGTGAAGGCCATGACCATGGCACCGACCACCACGAACGGGCTGCGCAGGAACAGGCGGAGGAAGAGGTTCAGGCCGCTCTGCACCTGATTGATGTCGCTGGTCATGCGGGTGATGAGGGTGCTGGTGCCCAGCGTGTCCATCTCGGTGAAGCCGAGCTTCTGGATGTGCTCAAACAGCGCATGGCGCAGCGAGGTGGAGTAGCCCACAGCGGCCTTGGCGGAGAAATACTGGGCCGTCAGGCTGCAGGTCAGGCCGATGACGGCGAGCAGCAGCAGGATGCCGCACCGCACAAGGATATAATGCAGGTCGTGCGCCGCAATGCCGACGTTGACGATGTCTGCCATGACCAGAGGGACAAACAGGTCGAACGTGGCTTCCAGCATCTTGAACAGCGGCGCGAGGACGGCCTCGCGCTTGTAGCCGTTCAGGTGGGTAAGCATTTTGTTCAAGGCGAAAGACTCCTTTTCTGAAATGTAAATCGGGGGAAACTTTCCCATCGCATATTATAATACAACCGGGGTCGGAATGCTATTGTTTTGCGGAAAAATGCGGTGCGTCTTCCCCATTGTGAAACTTGGGAAATCCTGCTATAATAAATTATTATAGCAGGATGGAAAAAGAAGGGTGATGCAAATGGCATACGAGAAAAGCGCACGGCGGTTCCGCCCGGTGGGCAGCCGGAAGAAAAAGGCCGCCCCCCAATACAGCCCGGCGGGCACGGGCTGCCCGGTGGTGGAGCAGGCCGTGGAGCGGCTCTACCGGGAGCAGAACGAGACGCATTTCTGGAACCTGATGAACGCCCTGAACTATGCACTGGAGCTGAAAACGCGGGTGCTGGTGCCGCTGGATGCCGCAGCCGACCCGCAGAGCGGCCCGGCCCCGTGGGCTTCCATGCCCATCCCGGCGGAAAAGGCAGAAGGGCTGGACCCCTGGCTGCTCCACACCCGGAAGGAGCGCAGCTACCTGCCCCTGTTCACGTCGGTGAAGACGGCGGAAGCCGAGCGTGCCACGGCCACCCGGCCCATGGCCGAGCGCGGGATGCGGGAGGCCATGGAATATGCCCTGAACACCGACGGCATCGACGGTGTGGTCATCGACCCGTGGACCAATTCCGCTACGCTGGATGGCTCCATCCTGAACGGGCTGCTCAAGTCGGAGCGGGGCAGCGAAGGCCCCGGTCTGGAAGAACTGGATGCGGGCTACGATGCCGCGCGGCAGGGCAGCTGGGCCGAGGCGGTGCAGCACTATGAAAAAGCCGTCGAGGCGGGCAGCGCCGAAGCGCTGGCGCTGTTGGGCGACTGCCTGTATCAGGGCCGGGGTGCCCGGCGCAGCAAGGTACAGGCCCGGCGGATGTGGAAAAAAGCCGCCAAGGCCGGGGAAGTGCAGGCCATGATCGCCCTTGGCGATGACGCAGCGGCCTCCGGGCAGGAAGCCGCCGCCGCGCTGCAATACTACCGCCGCGCCCAGAGTGCCGCCCGCGGGATGCCGGATGTCTCCTATACGCCGCAGATCCGGCTCCGCATCGCCCAGTGCGAAACGCGGTATGTCTCCCGCAAAAAGGCGCTGATGGAGCTGGCGGAGGCCGAGCAGGGCTTCTGCATCCAGCTGGAAGAGGGGGCACCGGACGCGGAGATCTGGCTGGACGAGACCCGGAAGACCGTGGCGGAGCTGATGAACGAAGGGCCGGAAAACCGATGAAATCGGCAGGAACACAAATTCTTTACATTTGTTCTATGAAATCGTCATAGGAAATCGGTAAGATGATTCTGGAAAAAAATCTGTGCTGCAAGAAAAGAGGACAAGCACTATGAGCAACGTGATCGGAATCGACCTTGGAACGACTAACTCCTGTGTGGCAGTGGTCGAGGGCGGCAAGCCTGTGGTCATCGCCAATGCCGAGGGCGAACGCACCACCCCCAGCGTGGTCGCCTTTACCAGAGACGGTGAGCGTCTGGTGGGCGGTGCGGCCAAGCGCCAGATTGCGACCAACTCCGGCCGCACGATCTCCAGCATCAAGCGCTACATGGGTTCCGACCACCGGGTCCACATCGACGGCAAAGACCTGACCCCGCAGGAGATCAGCGCCATGATCCTGACGAAGATCCGCCGCGACGCTGAGAGCTACCTCGGCGAGCCGGTGACCGAGGCCGTCATCACGGTGCCCGCCTATTTTGACGACAGCCAGCGCAAGGCCACACAGGACGCAGGCCGCATCGCGGGGCTGAACGTTCTGCGCATCATCAACGAGCCTACGGCCGCTGCGGTGGCCTACGGCCTGGACAACGAAGCGCCGCAGAAGATTTTGGTCTATGACCTGGGCGGCGGCACCTTCGATGTCTCCATCATCGAGATCGAGGACGGCACCTTCACGGTGCTGGCCACCGGCGGCGACACCCATCTGGGCGGCGATGATTTCGATGAGCGGATCGTGGAGTATGCGGTGGCGGAGTTCAAGAAATCCGACCGCATCGACCTGAGCCGCGACCCCGCCGCCATGGGCCGCCTGAAAGAGGAGGCCGAAAAGGCCAAAAAGGAGCTGTCCAGCGCGCTGAGCGCACAGCTGAACCTGCCCTTCATTGCGGTGGGCAAAGACGGCCCCCACCATCTGGACCTGACGCTCACCCGCCCGCAGTTCGAGATGATGACCGGCGACCTGCTGGCCCGCACCGTGCAGCCGGTGCAGAATGCCCTGCGGGATGCGGGCATTGCCGCCAGCCAGCTGGGCAAGGTGCTTCTGGTGGGCGGCAGCACCCGGATGCCGGCCGTAGAACGTCAGGTCAAAGAGCTGCTGGGCTGCGAGCCCAGCCACAGCCTGAACCCGGACGAATGTGTCGCCATGGGCGCAGCGGTCCAGGGCGCTCTGCTGCAGGGCGGCGGCAAGCTGGCCGGTGCTTCCGGTGCCGCTGCGCAGGGGCTGGTGCTGATGGACGTCACCCCGCTGACCTTGTCCATTGAGACGCTGGGCGGCGTGGCGACCCCGCTCATCACCCGCAACAGCATGATCCCCACCCGGAAGAGCCAGATCTTCACGACGGCGCGCCCGATGCAGACCAGCGTGGAGATCAACGTCCTGCAGGGAGAGCGCCACTTTGCGCGGGACAACAAGAGCCTGGGCAAGTTCAAGCTGAACGGCATCCGTGCCAGCTTCTCGTCCAAGCCGCAGATCGAAGTGACCTTTGATATCGATGTCAATGGCGTTGTGAAGGTCTCCGCCAAAGACCTCGGCACCGGGCGGGAGCAGAACATCACCATCACCGGCAGCACGAACCTGTCGGAACACGAGATCCAGCGCGCCATGGCGGATGCCGCCGCGTATGAGGCCGAGGATAGCCGCCGGAAAGAGCGGCTGGAGCTCCACAATCAGGCCGAAGTGCTGGCCTACAAGGTGGATGAGGCCCTGTCCAAGTGCAAAAAGGAGCTGGACAAGGACGAGAAGAACCGCATCAAGGCCGATGTGGCCAACCTCCGCCGCTGCCTGCGGAAGGACAAACCCGAAAAGATGAACGAGACCGAGGAAGCGAACCTCCGGCAGGCCAAAGAGCAGCTGGAAGCTTCGGCCAACCACCTGATGATGCTCTACACGAGCGAAGAACAGGAAGAACAATAAGAAGACGAAAAAATCTCCGCGCAGCTGCGCGGAGATTTTTTTGTCGGCAGGGCCGGAACAGAGGGGGGGAGAAACGGACATGTTTACACGATCAGCTCCACCGTGCTCCCCCCGCTGCGGGCCTTTTTGACAAGGACCTGATGGTCGATGCGGTCTTTGAGGGCGGCGACATGGGAGATGATGCCCACGAGCCGGTCGCCTTCGGTCAGGCCGGAGAGGACCCGGATGGCCTGTTCCAGACTTTCGTCGTCGAGGGAACCGAAGCCCTCGTCGAGGAAGAGGGTGTCCAGCCGGATGCCGCCGGCCGTGCTCTGGACTTCGTCCGAGAGGCCCAGCGCCAGCGCCAGCGAGGCCTTGAAGCTCTCGCCGCCGGAAAGGGTCTTCACGCTGCGGCGGGTGCCGTTGTAGTGGTCGATGACGCCGAGGTCCAAGCCGGACTGGCTGCGCTGGTTCTCGGCCCCGACCCGCTCCAGCTCGTACTGCCCGGCGGTCATCTGCATCAGGCGAGTGTTGGCGTGGACGAGGATGCGGTCGAGATAGTGCATCTGGATGTAGGCTTCCAGTTTGATCTTCTGCTTGCTGCTCAGGGTGCCGCCCGCTGTGGAGGCCAGCGCGTTGACCCACTGCCAGCGGGTCTCCAACACCTGCCGGGCCGCAGCCAGTCGGCGGTAGTCAGCGGCGGCGCGGCGGTTGGGCACGAGCTGGGCCGTCAGGGCCTTTTCCTGTTCGGCGGCCTGCTGGCGGGCCGTTTGCAGCGCAGTGAGCCGGGTGCGCAAAGCGTCGAGGTCTGCGGCCCCGGTCTCCGGGGCCTGTTGGTCTTGCAGGGCCTGCACGGCAGCTTCGGCGGCAGCGACGGCGTTTTCCGCTGTGCGGCGGGCGGCTTCGGCCTGCTCCATGCCGGTGCGCAGGGCAGTGCGCTGGGCCGTCAGGTCGGCGACCGTCTGCTGGGCCTCGGCGCGGCTGGCCGGTGCGCTCTGCCGGGCTTCGGTGATCTGCTGTTCCAGCGCCGCAGCCGTGGCTTCGCGGGCAGCGGCAGTCTGTTCGGCAGAGGCCGCTGCTGCTTCCAGCGCAGTGCGCTGGGCCGTTTTGGTCTTGCGGGCGGTATCCAGCCGGGTGCGGCGGACACAGTCGGCGGCGGCCTTTTGCCGGGCTGTGCGGTTCTCGGCCTGTGCGGTCTGGAGCGCGGCAGTCTCCTCGGCAAGAGCTGTTTTCAGCAGAGCCACGGTCAGAGCGACCGGCCCCTCTGGCGAGGTGAAGCGTTCGGGCAGAAGGCTTTCGGCGTCCCGGCGGAGGGTGGCTTTGCCCTCCCGCTGGGCGGCGAGGGCTTCGCGGGCGGCGGCCGCGCGGTCCTGCGCTTCGCGGTCTGCCGCTTCGGCCGCCTGCTTGGCGGCGGTCACCTGCGCCTGGGTGGGGGCGGTGTGAGGCAGCGCTGCTTTGGCTGGGTGGTGGACACTGCCGCAGACGGGGCAGGGGGTGCCTTCGGCAAGGCCCTGCGCCAGAAGTCCGGCCTGTGCGTCCAGAAACGCCCGCTCGCAGGCGTCCCGCTCCGCGTGGGCGGCTTCCTGCGCGGCGGCTGCGGTGCGGTAGGCGTCCTGTGCCTGTCTGGCTGCGTGGGTGCGGCGCTGGTCTTCGGTCAGGCTCTGGGCCAGCGCGGTGAGGGCGGTCTCCCGGCGGGTGAGCTGCTCGGCCTGAGCAGTCAGGGCCACATTCCGGGTCTCCGGGTCACCGAGGGCGGTCGCTTCGGCGTCCAGTGCGGCGAGTTCCGCATCCAGTGCGGTCAGCTGGGTCCGCGCCTTGCGGGCTTTGGCCTGTTCGAGGTCGGCCTCGCTGCGGGCGGCGGTCTGTGCGCGGCAGAGCTTGTCCAGCGCGTCGCAGGCGTCAAGGCCCGCTCTGGCCCGCTCCAGCTGGGCGGTCAGAGCGTCCAGTGCGGCGGCATCGCCTGCATGGCGGGCCGCATCGGCGCGGGCCGCGTCCCGGCGGGGGAGCAGGGCGGCAAGCTCGGCCTGCTTTTCGACCCGCTGGCGGCGGAGGGCTTCGGCCTGCTCGGCCCGGCCCAGCGTCTGCTGCAAAGCGTCCAGCTGCGTCTGCGCGGCGGTGTGGGCGGCGGCAGCAGCGGAGAGTTCCGCTTCCTGCCGGGTGAGGAGCCCGTCCAGCAGGGCGGTGACTTCCTCGGCGGGGCGCTGTGCCGAAAGCCCGCCCAGCGCTTCGGCGTCGGGGTCGGTCTCCGGATAGCGGATGCCGGAGAGCACCGCGTCCAGCTGGACGTTCTGGGCCGTGCGCTGGGCCGTGAGGCGGGCGCTCTCCTCTTGCAGCGCGTCCTGCAATTTCTGGTAGCGCTGGGTGCGGAACAGTTTGCGGAAGATCTTGCTCCGCTCCTCGGTCGTGGCGTTGAGCAGGCGGGTGAACTGCCCCTGCGCGATCATGGCGATCTGGCAGAACTGGTCGTAGTCCAGCCCGATGAGGGCGGTGACGGCGGCGGTGACATCCTTCGACCGGGTCACGGGCGGGCGGCCGTCCGGGTAGGTGAGGACGGCGTCCGCCTTTTCAGTGGTCGTGCCCTCGCCCCGCGCTTTGGGGCGGAGGTAGTCCGGGTTGCGGCGGACGGTGTACCGCTGGCCGCGCACCTCAAATTCCAGCTCGACAAAGGTGGGGGTGCCTGGGTCAGCGTACTTGCTGCGCAGCATGGCACCGTCCCGCACGCCGCCGCTGGAATGGTCATACAGGGCATAGGTGATGGCGTCGAAGAGCGTGGTCTTGCCCGCGCCGGTGTCGCCGGTGACGAGATACAGGCCGCTTTTGCCCAGGCGCTCCAGCTCCAGCGTGACGGCGCTGGCGTATGGCCCGAAGGCCGAGAGGGTTAGCTTCAGGGGTCTCATGCGTCCTCCTCCTTCCAGAGCGTTTCAATGAGCTGCTGGCAGAACGCAGCCTGCTCGGCGCTCAGGGGCTGATTGTTTTGCAACGCATAAAAGGCTGCAAAGTGCTCCAGCGGCGTTTTCTGCTCGGTCTGGGCCGGGGCGTCGAGGTCGGCCTGGGTGCGGGTGCGGAGGTTGTCGTAGTCCAGCCGCATCAGGTTCGGATAGATGACCCGCAGCCGGGCCAACGCATCGGGCACATCCTGTTCGTCGGTCAGGGTGATGTGCAGATAGTCGTCGGTGGCCGTGCCTGCGTAGCTGCGGCGGTCGGTCAGCTCCATGTAGCTGCCGCGCAGCTCCCGCAGGTCGTGCTTCGGGGTCAGCGGCGCGGTGGAAAGCGTGACCTCTCCCTTCGGCCCCAGCTCCACAAACGTTGCGCTCTTGTGCTGGTGTGCCTCCGAGAAGGAATACTTCAGCGGGGTGCCGCAGTAGCGCAGGGTATCGCGGCCCACCTTCTGGGGGCTGTGCAGGTGGCCGAGGGCCACATAGTCGAAGCCGTCAAAGAGGGCGGCATCCACACAGTCCAGCCCGCCCACCGATGGCTCCTCGCTCTCGCAGGCGGCGGCACCGGCCACGAACTGGTGGGCCACCAGCACGCTGCGGTGGGCCGGGTCGGGGGCGCAGCGGCGCAGCACACAGCCCAGGGCGTCGCTGTAGCTCTCGATGGGCTCGTCCGGGTAGATGTGGCGCACCGTGGCGGGTTTCAGGAAGGGCAGTAAGTAAATGTCCACCGGGCCGTATGCGTCGGTGAGGGGGATGGGGGCCGGGGCCCCTTCGAACACCGGGCTGACGTAGACCTGGCTCCCCGCCAGCAGATGGGCACCGAACGCGACCCGTTCGGCGGAGTCGTGGTTGCCGCTGATGGCGAAGACCGGCAGCTTCCGGTCGGCCAGTTCGGTGAGGAACCAGTCCAGCAGACGGACGGCTTCGGCGGGGGGCACGGGTTTGTCGTAGAGGTCGCCCGCCAGCAGAACAGCATCCACGGGGCGGGTGTCGAGGAGCGACAAGATCTCCTCCAGAATATACCGCTGGTCGTCCAGCATGGAGAACTCGCAGACCCGCTTGCCGAGGTGCAGGTCGGAGAGGTGAAGAAAACGCATGGGAGCACCGCCTTTCAGTTGGGGATGCTTTTATTATAAACGGCCTTACCCTCTCAGTCAAACCCTGCGGGTTTGCCAGCTCTCCCGAAGGGCGAGCCATTGGCATGCCGGGCAGCCCCTGCTGGACGCTGAACGTATTTCGTATCGTAAACGGAAGCGCTCCGCTGTCAGGGACAACAACATCTGTACTGCGCTCTGACAAAGAGCGTTTGGGCAGATGCGGTCGAACGAAACAACGGAGCACTCCATTTTATGGTTTCAAGAAACTTTGCTCATCCAGTACGCCCAAAACCGTCTCGCCAGTGGCTCCCCCTTCGGGGGAGCTGTCTGCGAAGCAGACGGAGAGGGTGGGCCGTCGTCAGAACATCTTCTCCCAGGTGGCTTTGCCGACTGTGCCGTCGGCAGTGAGGCCGTTGCGGCGCTGGTAGCGCTCCACGGCGGCTGCGGTGGAAGCACCGTATTTGCCGTCGGTGGAGAGCTTTTCACCCAGCGCGTTCAGCTTCTGCTGCACCAGCCGGACCGTGCCGCCGGAACTGCCCTTCCGCAGCACGATGCCGGGGTAGGGAACGTGCAGGCCGTGCTTGGCGGTGTACTTGGTGTAGAGCACGTTCCAGGTGTTCGCGCCCACCTTGCCGTCCACATTCATGTCGTTTTTGAGCTGGAACTCCTTCACCGCGTTCACGCTCTTGGTGCCGAACCGCCCATCCGTGGTCAGCTCGTGGTACCAGGTGCAGGTGTCGCGCAGGCCGTTGAGCCAGGTCTGCACCAGTGCTACGTCGGGGCCGGTGGAGCCGCGCTGGATGAGGGAATAATAGGCAGGAATTGCCATGGTCAAACTCACACTCCTTCCACCAGGAGTTTATGCGGCGGAAGGTGGAAGTGTTCGTGGGAACCTTTGTCAGATCCAGCAGGCAATACCCGACTGCCAGGGCCTCTCCTGCCGGGAAGATGTCATCCCAGCAGGATGACATCTTCCCGGCGGGCGGTGTGCTTCTGCCACCACTCCACGCATTTGAACCGCAGGAGATACCGCCCGCAGACGAGGTCGTTCTCGGCGGGGGCGGCATAGCCGCCGCAGGCGGTGCGGCAGAGGCCGGGGTAGAGCACGCACCACCAGTTCCGGCCATAGGGGGCTGCGCCGATGTCGATGCGCAGGGCCTGATACCGCCCGGCGGGCAGGGCCGAGGCAGAGTAGCGGGTGGTGTCGAAGTACATTTCCACCAGATACACCCGCACCGGTGCAAAACTGCCGCGCCCGGCCAGCACGGTGCGGGCGACCCGCTGCAGCTCGGACAGATGGGCCGCAGCCCAGCGGAGGGCGGCGGGCTGGTCTGCCGCCGGGCAGGCCGTGTCCAGATACGCGAGCACGGCGTCCCGCACGGCCAGCTTGTCGGTCTGGTCGGCGGTGGTGTCGCTGGCAGCGCGGATGTGGAGCCGCAGAGTGTCGGCGGCAAGCGCAGCTCCGGTGTCGAGCTGGGTGCGGCCCCAGCCCAGCAGGCCCTGCAGACCGATGCAGAGCGCGAGCGCACCGCTGAGTGTGATGCACCAGACAGTCATCTGGCGGCGGGATAAAATGCGGCTGTACATAAAAAACAGACCCTTTCTCTGGAAATACTATCCAGAGTCTGGGTCTGTTTGGGTGTGATTATACAGCGGAAACCCTCTCAGTCGCCTGCGGCGACAGCTCCCCCGAAGGGGGAGCTTGAATGGAAAAGGGAAACATCATAAACGAGATTGGATCGTTTGATGAATCTTTTCGCAGACAGAGTCAAAATGAAAATCCACTTCCGCATTCGAAAAACGCAGGACTTGTAAATAGTATTGCGCTAAAATAGCGCTTCGTTCGCGGTCATAAGTCTGTCCCTGTTCAGAAAAATGCTGTGTGCCATCCACTTCGATGACCAATTGAGCCTTTGAACAATAAAAATCGACGATAAAGGATTCAATGATACGCTGCTTGTAGATTTTAACAGGATAGTTTCGTAAAAATTGATACCACAACTTTGCTTCCTGTGGAGTCATATTGCGGCGCAACGCACGAGCCTGCGGGAGCATACCATGATTTTTGGGAACAATATCAAGTTTCATAATGAATAGAGCGTACACACGTCACTGCTGAAGCTCCCCCTTCGGGGGAGCTGGCAATGCGAAGCATTGACTGAGAGGGTCAGTTCTTCAGCGACTGCATCGGGGCGGGCAGGCGGCCGCCGCGGTTGATGAAGACCGACGGGTCGCGCTGGTTGACCGGCATGATGGGGCCATAGCCCAGCAGACCGCCGAAGTCCAGGATCTCGCCTGCCTTGCGGCCGATGGCCGGGATGACGCGGACGGCGGTGGTCTTGCTGTTGACCATGCCGATGGCGGCTTCGTCGGCGATGAGGGCGCTGATGACGGCAGGGGTGGTGTCGCCGGGGATGATGACCATGTCGATGCCCACCGAGCAGACGGCGGTCATAGCTTCGAGCTTTTCGATGGTCAGGCAGCCGCACTCCGCTGCGTGGATCATGCCGTCGTCCTCGCTGACGGGGATGAAGGCACCGGACAGGCCGCCCACGTGGTTGGAGGCCATGACGCCGCCCTTCTTGACGGCATCGTTCAGCAGGGCCAGGCAGGCTGTGGTGCCGCAGCAGCCGCAGGTCTCAAGGCCCATCTCTTCGAGGATGTTGGCCACGCTGTCGCCCACGGCCGGGGTGGGGGCCAGCGACAGGTCGATGATGCCGGCGGGCACACCCAGCGCCTTGGAGGCGAGGTTTGCCACCAGCTGGCCCACGCGGGTGATCTTGAACGCCGTGCGCTTGACCAGCTCGGCCACCTCGTCGATGGGGGCATCCTTGGGCAGTTTGGCCAGCGCGGCGCGCACTGCACCGGGGCCGGAGACACCGACGTGAATCTCGCAGTCAGGCTCGCCGGGGCCGTGGAATGCACCGGCCATGAAGGGGTTGTCCTCCGGCGCATTGCAGAAGACGACCAGCTTGGCCGCACCGATGCACTGACGGTCTGCCGTCAGCTCGCTGGCCTTCTTGACGGCCTCGCCCATCAGCTTGATGGCGTCCATGTTCAGGCCCGCCTTGGTGGCACCGATGTTCACCGAGCTGCACACGATGTCGGTCTCCGCCAGTGCGCGGGGGATGGACTCGATGAGCCGGAGGTCGCCCGCCGAAAAGCCCTTGTGCACAAGGGCCGTGTAGCCGCCCACAAAGTTGACGCCCACCTTCTTGCCGGCGGCATCCAGTGCTTTGGCAAAGTCCACCGGGTCGGCATCCGGGCAGGCACCCAGCAGCATGGCGATGGGCGTCACGCTGATGCGCTTGTTGATGATGGGGATGCCGTATTCGGCGCTGATGTGCTCCACGGCGGGCACCAGATTGGCCGCCTTGGTCACGATCTTGTTGTAGACCTTCTCACAGGCCTTTTTCGGGTCCGGGTCGATGCAGTCCAGCAGGCTGATGCCCATGGTCACGGTCCGCACGTCCAGATTGTCCTGGGTGAACATCTCGATGGTTTCGAGGATGTCACCGGTATTCATCATGCTCATAATAGATTCCCTTCTCTCTTAGATTCCTCTGTCGCTGACAAAAACGCGAAGCCCGGCTGCTTTGGAGCCGCAGGCGGTTAACACGTTCAAAACCGGCTTGCCAAGGCCTCCCCTCAATAGGGGAGGTGGCATCGCGTCAGCGATGACGGAGAGGTTAGATCGTGTGCATCGCGTCGAACACTTCCTGACGGGTGACGTTGATCTGCATCCCCATCTCCTTGGCCAGGGCGTCTGTGCGGTTGTGCAGTTCCTCGTGGCTGACGCTGCAATGGCTGATGTCCACCAGCATGATCATGGCGAACATGCCCTGCAGGATGCTCTGAGTCACGTCTTCGATGTTGATGTTGAGCTCACTGCACAGGGCAGCAACTTTTGCGACGACGCCGACGGTGTCGTGGCCGATGACCGTGATGAATGCTTTCATATTCCTTACCCCCAATAGTTGATGGAAAACCTCTCAGTCGGGCTTGCGCCCGCCAGCTCCCCTGGTAGGGGAGCCTTTGGCAGTAAGATGAAGTGAAATCGGCTGCCAAGGCCTCCCCTCGTTAGGGGAGGTGGCATTGCGAAGCAATGACGGAGAGGTTGATTTCCCTTCCAGTATAGCAGATTTACCGGTTTTTGAACACACTTTTTGGAAAAAAGAACGAGAACTGAGCGGAAAAGACGGTCTATCCAAAAAACAAGATGCAAATACGGCGCGCTTGTGCTATACTGAAAGATACAAATCGACGCGGTACGCCGCGGATACAAAGGAGTAACGACGATGGAACAGCTTTTGAAACTTCTGGAAGACAACGCGCGGCTGCCGATCGAGGACATTGCCACGATGCTGAATAAATCCCCCGCTGAGGTGGCGGCGATGATCGACCTGGCCCGTGCGCAGGGCATCATCAAGGGCTACAAGACCCTTGTGGACTGGGAAAAGGCCGGGGTGAACCGGGTGGAGGCCGTCATCGAACTGAACGTCAGCCCCAAGAAGAGCCGCGGCTTTGACGAGATCGCAGCCACCATCGCCGCCTTTGACGAGGTGGAGAGCGTGCTGCTGATGAGCGGCGGCTACGATCTGCAGCTGATCATCAAGGGGCAGACCTTCCAGGAGATCGCCCTGTTCGTGGCCAAGCGCCTGAGCCCGCTGGACGACGTGCTGTCCACGGCCACCCATTTTGTCCTGCGTACCTATAAGAAAGAGGGCCGCTTCTACCAGGACGACGAAATCGATGAAAGAGAGTGCACCGTGCTGTGATGGATTACGATAAACTGATCGCGCCTGCCGCTGCGGCCATGCGCCCCTCCGGCATCCGCAAATTCTTCGACCTTGCCGCCGACATGCCGGAGTGCATCAGCCTGGGCGTCGGCGAACCGGATTTCAAAACGCCCTGGGCCGTGCGCGAGGCCGGCATCGAGAGCCTGGAACACGGCCGCACCCGCTATACCGCCAATGCGGGCCTGAAGGAGCTGCGCGCAGAGATCTGCCGCTATCTGGAGCGCCGGATGAACCTGCACTACGACCCGCTGAGCCAGGTGCTGGTCACCGTGGGCGGCAGTGAGGCCATTGATATGTGCATCCGCACCGTGGTGCAGCCGGGGGACGAAGTCGTCATCCCGGAGCCGTGCTTCGTCTGCTATGAGCCCATCACCACTCTGTCAGGCGGTGTGCCGGTCCATGTGGCCTGCCGCCAGGAGGATGAGTTCCGCCTCCGCCCGGAGGCCCTGAAAGCGGCCATCACCCCTAGGACCAAGCTGCTCATCATGCCGTTCCCGAACAACCCCACCGGTGCCGTGATGGAGAAGGAAGACCTCGAAGCCATCGCCGACGTTCTGCGGGACACGAATGTTCTGGTGCTGTCGGATGAGATCTACGCCGAGCTGAACTACGGCCTGCGGCCGCACGTCTCCATTGCCACCCTGCCCGGCATGGCCGAGCGGACCATCGTGGTGAACGGCTTCTCCAAGAGCTATGCGATGACCGGCTGGCGTCTGGGCTATGCCTGCGGCCCGGCTCCCATCATCAAGATCATGACCAAGATCCACCAGAGCGCCATCATGAGCGCCCCCACCACCAGCCAGTACGCCGCCATCACAGCCCTGAAGGACTGCGACGGCGAGATCGACCGGATGCGGGATGAGTACAACATGCGCCGCCGTCTGGTGGTGAAGGGCTTCAACGCCATGGGCCTGACCTGTTTTGAGCCACGGGGTGCGTTCTACGCCTTCCCCTGCATCAAGTCCACCGGGATGACCAGCCAGGAGTTCTGCACCCGGCTGCTGGAGCAGAAGCACGTGGCACTGGTGCCCGGCGATGCCTTCGGCGCTTCCGGCGAGGGGTACTGCCGCGTGTCGTATGCGTACTCGGTGGAGCATCTGACCGAAGCCATGAAGCGCATCCGCGCCTTTTTGGAGGAAAACGGCATCGCAATGCCGCAGTGAGGAGAGTTGAAAATGGCAAAACTGAACCGTGTGACCGTTCTGGCCCCTGCCAAGCTGAATCTGGCGCTGGACGTGGTGGGTACTCTGCCCAACGGATACCACGACCTTGACATGACCATGCAGGCCATCACCCTGTATGAAAAGGTGGTGCTGGCCCGCAGCAGCGGCCTGAACCTCTCTCTGCCCGGAAGCCCGGTTGCCGCCAACGACAGCAACACCGCCATCAAGGCGGCTATCGCGTTCTTCCGCTACACCGGCCTGCTGGCGGGGGTGGACATCACCATCTATAAGAACGTGCCCGTGCGGGCCGGTATGGCGGGCGGCAGTGCGGATGCCGCCGCCGTCCTCGTGGGACTGAATGCTCTGTATGGGGCACATCTGTCCATGAGCGAGCTCTGCGCGCTGGGTGCCAAAATCGGTGCCGATGTGCCGTTTGCCCTTATGGGCGGCACCTGCCGGGTGCAGGGCGTGGGCGATGTGATGAAAGCTCTGCCGCCCTGCCCGGACTGCTGGTTCACGGTGGTCATGCCGGACTACGGGGTCTCGACCCCGGAGGCCTTTGCGGCTTACGACCGGGTGGGCAGCAGCCGCCACCCCGACTGCGAGGCGCAGGAAGCCGCGATCCGCGCCGAAGATCTGGCCGCCGTCTGCGCCGCCGCAGGCAATGCGCTGGAGGAGTGCAGCGGTGCCAAGGACAATGAGGCCATCAAGGCTGCGCTCTGCGAACATGGTGCGCTCACGGCCCTGATGACCGGCAGCGGCGCAGCGGTGTTCGGCATCTTTGCCGATGAAGCCGAAGCCCGCACGGCGGCTGCGGCCCTGAAGACCCGCTGGCCGCAGGTCTATGTGGCCCAGCCCGACAAGGGCGGTGCACGGGTCACCGCTCCGAAGTGGATGCTGTAACGCAAAACGGAATAAGACCCTCTTTCCTGGGAAATGCTATTCCCAAAGGAAAGGGGGTCTTTTTGTGCAGACCTTTTATAAAGTATGTCTGATCTTGATGATCACCGGCGGCATCAACTGGGGCCTGGTCGGGCTGTTCCAGTTCGATTTTGTGGGGTGGCTGCTGGGTGGCAGCAGCTCCATCTGGTCCCGCATCGTCTTCACCGTGGTCGGCATCGCCGCAGTCTGCGGCATTCCGGGCTTGTTCACGGACGACGACATCGAGTGAGACGAACAAAAAAGGGCCACGGCCGCAGCCGTGGCTCTTTTGCTGGGTCAGGTCCCGTCATCCCAGCCCATCAGGTCGGGCAGGGTAAGGGTCTCGTCGGAGCAGTGGGGGTTCGCGTCGGTGCGGGCCTGAACGGTAGCTGCCTCCACGGCCCGGACGACCTCGTGGATGGCGGCGCAGTCTTCGGGCAGGTCGGTCTGGCTGCGGCCGGAATGGGTGAACAGGATTCTGCCCATGGGACCCACCACCAGCGTCAGCGGCAGGATCTGCGGGGCAGACTTGTCGTAGTGATAACCGGCATCTTTGGCGGCCTTGTAGATCTTCTGGGCCGCGAAGCTCCAGCTCAGCAGGCCGCGGGTCTGCTCCACGCCCAGATAGCCGTACAGCACACCCGGCCCGTCGCAGATGACCGGGAAGGGAAACTCCGACCCGCGGGTGGCCGTGGCCACCGCCTTGGCGCTGGACCGCACCACGCAGGCCAGCCGTGCGCCCTTGAGGGCGGGCAGGGTCTTGAGGTAGCGGGTGATGTACTCACGGCTGACGGGATGGTCGAACCCCGGCAGGAAGATCATGCACAGGGGCCGGCTGCCCTCGCACAGGGCATAAAAATCGTTTTCCGGTACCGTGGGGGTGTCGTAGGTGAATCGGGGGATGTTCGTCCCCACCAGATGCTCAGACTTCATGCCGCAATTGCACATCCTTTCAAACACGCTGACAAATCCGCGAAGCCCTGCTGCAAAAGAGCCCGCAGGGCGAAAACCAACAGCCAAAACCGGCTTGCCAAGGGCTCTCCCTTTCGAAAGACTCCCCCGGCCGGGGGAGGTGGCACATTTGCGCCAGAAGGGGATAAGCTGGCGAGCGCAGCGAGACTGAGAGGGTATAAAAAAATCCACACACTGTTCCTCATGGCAGAGGACAGCGGTGGATGAAGTCCCTATAAAAAGATCCCGCCCGGTCGTCTGCGGCAATCAAACCTACCCTTGCGGACAGGTGGGTGCCCTGTCTCCGGATTCACGCTTCCTCATCGAACCTCTGGGGTCGAGCCCACAGCGGGGAGGTCTGCAATCCACCGGCGAACGCCGGGCTCCCGTTGAATGATTAGTAGGATCATATAAACCGCAACAAATCGAGCCGGGCAGGAAGTCTTGCACGGGTCAATCGTCTGAAAAACTTACTCGATCTCGAACTGGTCGCTCAGCCGCTTCTCGAACAGCTTGCTGACTTCCAGCAGGGTCTCGTCGTCTTCCACGACATCCAGATATTCGCCCTCGCTGTCTTCGCCGACGCTCAGGATGACGAGCTGAGCATCCTCGTTCACGTCTTCCTCGTCCTCGGCGTATTCCACGACGGCCATATAATGCACGCCCTTATGGTCCAGCGCGTCGATCACCTCAAAGGTGACTTCGTTGCCGTCCTCGTCCTCAAGGGTCATCAGATCGGGCTGATATTCCTCTTCGGCGTTCGGGTTCTTGATCTCTTCTGCCATAAGATACGTTCTCCTGTTACAAACGAAAAATAAAGTTGGGGCAGCCGGGGCTTTCTGTGCTCCCACAGGCCCTTGCTGTGCTTATAGTGTAGCGTTTTTTTGCCCGCTCGTCAAGATGTTTTTCGCACAGAAATCTGCGGACAAATTTTCACGCATTTCCCTCTCGCATCCGGCGCAGAAATATGCTATACTGAACTCTGTGTACCGCCTGCTCGGTTCCGGGCGAGCGGGAAGCTGTTACTATGCTATTCACCGAGAGGTCAGAGTTATGAATCGTTTTTATAAAAAAGCGCTGGCGGTGCTGGCGCTCCTGGGCTGTGTGGCGCTGACGGGCTGTTCGCTCAAGGACAAGCTCAGCGGCACTTCGGGGCCGAAAGCCATCTCCCGCCCGGCGGTGGAGTCCGCCGAGGTGCAGTTCACCCACCCGGCGGCGGGCGACACCATCGCGGTGTTTGATACCTCGGCGGGCGTGTTCAAGGCCGTGCTTTTCCCCACGCTGGCCCCGCAGGCCTGCGACAACTTCATCGGCCTTGCGCAGGCAGGGTACTACAACGGCCTGACCGTTTCCCGCGTCGAGAACGAATTTCTCGTCGAGGCCGGGCAGGGGGCCGACGGCAAAGGCACCACCATCTGGAACGGCAGCCGCTACCCCATTGAGGCCACCGACCGGCTCCATCACTACGCCGGGGCGCTGTGTGCGGCCACGGATGCCTCCGGCCAGTGCGCCAGCGTCTTCTATGTGATGGAGTCGCTGCCCGGCGGCGATTCCGTGACGCAGGAGCTTGTGGACCAGATGAACGCGGCCTCCTACCGCGCCGAGGTCGTGGCTGCCTACCAGACGGCGGGCGGCGCACCCTACCTTGACTACACCGACACCGTCTTTGGCCAGGTGTACGAGGGGATGGACATCGTGGACAACATCGCCCAGACGGCGGTGGATGAGAACCAGAAGCCCACCGAGGCCATCACCATCCACAGCGTCAGCATCGAGACGTATCAATAACAACTGCGCAATGCAAAAAGGCTCCCACTGCCACGGGGGCCTTTTTTGCTGCTCAGATCTCGCCAGGGTGCTCTTTGCGCCAGGCGAGGTAATCTTCGAGGATGACGGTGGCGCTGACGGAGTCGAGGATCTCTTTCCGCCGGGCACCGAAGGTGCCGGTCTCGGAGAGGATATCGGCGGCTTCGCAGGTGGACTGCCGTTCGTCCCACATCCGGACGGGCAGGCCGCTCCAGATCTGCAGCGTCTTGGCCAGTTTCCGGCTCTTTTCGGCGCGTTCGCCCTCGGTGCCGTCCATGTTCAGCGGCAGGCCCACCACGATAAGCTCGGCATGGATCTCGGCGGCGACCTCGCACACCCGCGCCGCCACCTTCGGGCGAGCTTTCAGGGTGATCTGCGGCGTGATGGCGGTGGTGAGGAATTCGGAGACGTCGCAGGTGGCAAGGCCGGTGCGGCTGGCTCCGTAGTCAACGGCTAATATCTTCATAATGGCATCCTTTCCCATGCGGTTTTCCCCAGTGTATCACAGAATAGATGTTCTTGCAATTTTGTGTTACAATAAGAGCTGGTCACGCCCTCTCAGGCGCTTCGCGCCAGCTCCCCCAAAGGGGGAACCACTGGCGGGCCGGGCAGGTCTGTGCGCTGTCGCCTTGCGGCTCCCGCACAGCCGGGCCCTGTTCTCATGGGCAGTCAGCCGCTGACCGCGAGAGCGGAGCCCGGCAGGCTGTGCAGGAACGGGCTTTGCTCATCCAGCACAACCAAAACCGGCCTGCCAATGCCTCTCCCTCCGGGAGAGGTGGCATCGCGCAGCGATGACGGAGAGGGCAGGCAAGCAAAGAGAGGTTTTTATGTTACAACTGGTCTTAGGCGGGTCGGGCAGCGGCAAGACGACGCTGCTGTATCACCGCATCCGTGCCCGCGCCGAGGCGGGTCAGAAGAGCATCCTGCTGGTGCCGGAACAGTTCACCTCCTCCACCGAGGGGCGCATCTACCGCGAACTGGGCGATGCGCTTTCCGGCATGGTGGAGAGTTTTTCGTTCACGAGCCTGGCCGAGAAGATCCTGTCCGTGGAGGGCGGCGCAGCCGTGCAGACCCTTTCGGACGCAGGCCGCGCTGTGCTGGTGCGCCGCGCGCTGGAGGAATTGCAGGAAAACGTCCATTACTACTACCGCAACCGGCGGAGCGCAGCGTTCTGCCAGATGGCTGCCGAGACCATCGACGAGCTCAAGAGCGCGGGCCTGTCCGGCCAGCAGCTGGCCGACCTTGCCAAAGGCTGCGGGGCCGAGAGCGGCAAACTGGGGGAGCTGGCCCTGATCTTTCAGGGCTACGAGACCCTGCTCGCCCGCAGCGGCATGGACCCCGCCGACCGGCTGGAACTGGCCGGAGCGCGGCTCGAAGAGGCGCTGGCCTGCGGCGCAGTGCCGGGATTTTTGCGGGAGCGGGAGGTCTTCATCGACGAGTTCGATACCTTCAACGCGCCCAAAAAGCGGCTGCTGGGGGCGCTGCTGGCCGCTCTGCCCAGGGTGACGGTGGCTCTGTGCGACGATGGGGCACCGCTCGTGCCCGGCGATGTGAGCCTGTTTTCGGGGGCCAAGCAGGTGGCCGTGCAGCTGCGCCAGCTGGCCCGCAAAAATGGGGCCGAGGTGGCTGCGCCCCAGCTGCTCCGGCGGGACCTGCGGCACACCGAGGCCCCCGGCCTTGCGGCAGTGACCGCGCTGCTGGAGACCGGCACCTGTGCACCGCTGGAAGCACCGGCGGACGAGGTGCGGCTGTTTGCTGCGCCCAGCCGGGAAGAGGAGGCCCGCGCCGCCGCCGGTGCCATCCGCCGCCTGATGCGGCAGGGGGTGCGGTGCGGCAGGATCGCGGTGGTCTGCCGCGACATCGGCAAGTACCGCGCCGCCGTGCGGTATGAGTTCCGGATGGCGGGCATCCCGCTCTACTGCGATGAGCCGACCACCCCGGAGTTCAGCGCCCCGGCCACGGCGGTCCGGGCACTGCTGGCGCTGGCCCGCGGGGCCGACCTGACCGAGAATCTGACCACGCTGGCCAAAACGGGCCTGTGCGCCCTGACCGAAGAAGAGGTCTGCGCCCTCGAAAACTACGCCTATACCTGGTCGCCCAATGCGGCGGCGTGGCGGGCAGCGTTCCGGAACGACCCCAAAGGCTTCGGCGATCGGGAGCTGACCGAAGAGGACGCCCGGAATCTGTCCGATGCCGAAAAGGCCCGCGCCCTGCTGGTGAACGCCGCCGATGCCCTGCGCGGCAAGGTGCGGAACGCCAACGCCGAGGCCATCAGCCGCGCGCTCTACTTCTGTCTCAGAGAGCTGGGCGCAGAGGAACAGCAGGCGGCGCAGGTGGAAGCCATCCGCGCGGCGCGGGGCATCCCGGCGGCGGAAGAGGCCGCCCGCGAGTGGAACGTGGTCATGGAGCTGCTGGACGAGATGGCCCGCCTGCTGGGCGAGCAGACCGTGACGGTGGCCGAATACGAAGACCTGTTCGGGCTGCTGCTGCGCTCGTCCGACCTGGGGCACATCCCGCAGACGCTGGACGCCGTGGTGCTGGCCAGCGCGGGCAAGATGCGGCTGGACGAGCCGGACTATGTCTTCGTGCTGGGCCTTGCCGAGGGCGAGTTCCCCACAGCCCCCGGCGAGACAGGCCTGCTGACCCACGCCGACCGCGACGCCCTGATGGCGCAGGAGATCGACCTGCCCGACTGCTTTGAGAACCGGGTGGTCCGCGAGCAGGTCTGCTTCTATAAGGCGCTCACCGCCCCGGCCAGAGGGCTGTGGCTGAGCTGGCCCAAGGGGCAGGGGCAGACCCTCTGCGCGGCGTTGGAGCCGATCGTGGAGGCGCTGGAACCGGCTCCGCCGGAGCTGGCTCTGCCCGACTTGGCCGCGACCCCTGCCGACGGCCTCGACTGCCTGGGCGGCGGCTGGCCCCTGACCGGAACGGAACGCGCCAGCCTGACCGAGGCCCTGCGCACCCCCGGCGGCGAGGAGCCGGAGGGCCTGAAGCTGCTGCGCCGGATGGCGGACGCTTCGCCCCGGCAGGTCAGCGACCTGGATGCACTGGAAGAACTGCTGGGCCGGCGGCTGCGCATCTCGCCGAGCCAGCTGGAAAAATATTATACCTGCCGGTACGGCTACTTTTTGCAGTACGTGCTGGGCCTGCGCCCCCGCCGCCGGGCCGAGCTTTCGGCTGACCAGAGCGGCAGCCTGATGCACTGGGTGCTGCAGATGGCACTGGACCCGGACCCTGCGCCGGACAACCCCTGCGCCAACATGCTGGCCCCCTTCATCGAGCTGGACGACGACGCCATGGCGGAGCTGGCGGGGCTTCTGGTGGACGAATACGCCCGCCGCTATCTGCCCGAAGACACAGCCCGTTTTGCCTACCTGCTCTCCCGCCTGAAAAAGAGCATGGCGAGCCTGCTGTGCTACCTGCGGGATGAACAGCGCCAGTCCAGCTTCCGGCCTGTGGCCTGTGAGCTGAAGATCGGCAGCGGCGGGGACGGCGTCCGCGCCCAGACCTATCATCTCTCGGATGGGCGGACCGTCCAGCTGGTGGGCACGGTGGACCGCGCCGATGAATGGGTCGAGGAGGATGGCACCCGCTGGGTGCGGGTCGTGGACTACAAGACCGGCAGCAAAAAACTGGACCTGAAGGAGGTCTACTGCGGCCTCGACTGCCAGATGCTGCTGTATCTGTTCAGCCTGACGCGGGACGGCAGCGGCCGCTTTACCGGGGCAGAACCGGCGGGCGTTCTGTATCTGCTGGCCGACCCGGCCCCGGAGAACACCACCCGCGCCAACGCAGCCCGCAGCGTGGAATACAAGCTGGACGGTCTGGTGCGGGACGAGCAGAAGCTGTTCCGCGCCATGGACGCCGACGAGACGGGGCGGTATCTGCCCTTCTCGTATCTGCGCGGTGTGCCCAGCCCCTACCAGAAGGACAAACGCGCCGACAGCGCCAAGCTCGACCGCATCCGGCTGCATCTGGACGACCTCGTGACCCGGATGGGCGAGCAGCTCTACGGCGGGCAGATCGCCGCCGAACCGCTGGTCACGGGCCGAAGCCCCTGCCTGTGGTGCGATTACAGCTTTATCTGCTGCCACGAGAACGGCATCGGCGAGCGGGCATTGGATGCCCCGGCCAAGCCTTTTGAAGTCCCTGAGACCCCGCCGGAAGAAGGAAAGGAGGAACAGCCGTGAGCGAAACCAAATGGACAGCCGCCCAGCAGGCCGCCATCGACGACCGGGGCGGTGCGCTGCTGGTCAGTGCGGCTGCGGGCAGCGGCAAGACGGCGGTGCTGACCGAACGCGCCGTCCGGCTCATCACCGACCTGGAATGCCCCATCGACGCCGACAAACTGCTCATCGTCACCTTTACGAACGCGGCCGCAGCCGAGCTGCGGGCCCGCATCGGGCAGGCGCTGCTCCGCCGCAGTCAGGCCGAACCTGGCAACACGGCCCTGCGCCGCCAGCGGATGCTGCTGCAGCGCGCCCCCATCTGCACCATTGATGCGTTCTGCCTGGACCTTCTGCGCAAGCACTTCCAGGCGCTCGATATCCCGCCGGACTTTTCCCCCGCCGACCCCGGCAGTGTGGCGGCCCTGCGCGCGGCGGCACTGGCCGAAACGCTGGAACAGGCCTATGCCGACCCGGATTTCTGCGCCTTTGCAGACCTCTACGGCAAGGGCCGCAGCGACAAAGCCGCCGGGGATACCATCCTGCACGTCTACGATTTTCTCCGCGCCCTGCCCGACTACGACCGCAAGCTGGATGAATTTCTGGAACCGTGGCAGGCCGGGCATGGATTCGATGCGACCTGCTGGCACGACCTGCTGCTGGCCGAGGCAGCCCGCGCTGCCAGAGCCGGGCGGGAGCTGTTCTGCGCAGCCTGGAACGACTGCAAAGACGACCTCGTCCTGGACCGCATCGAGGCTGAGAATAAAGGAAAGACCGATGCCGCCCGCGCCAAGGCCGTGGCAGGCGTCAACGATAAATTCGCCGAACCGCTGGAACGGCTCGAAGCGGCCGCTGCGCTGCTGGGCGAGGTGGAGCGTCTGGCCGAAGCAGGGGAGTGGACCCCGCTCTACGACCGGCTCACCCCCTATGTGCTCGGCATGGAGCCGATGCCCGGCCTGAAGGGGATGAAGAAGCGGCTGACCGGAGAGCACAAAGCCGCCGTCAAGACCCGCGCCGACGAAGCGGCTGCGCTGTTCGGGCAGATCCTGGAACTGATCTCTTGCAGTGAAGACGAGGCCGAAGCCGACCGCGCCGCCGCCCTGCCCCGCCTGCGGGCCCTGTTTGCCGCCGTGCGGGCGTTCGATGCCCGCTTTGCGGCCAAAAAGCAGGAGCGGAAGCTGCTGGAGTTCAGTGACTTCGAGCATCAGGCGCTCCGGCTCCTCCGCAGCCCGGACGGCACCCCCACCCCGCTCTGCGAGACCATCCGGCAGAACTATGCGGCCGTCATGGTGGACGAGTATCAGGACACCAACGCCTTACAGGACGCACTCTACCGCTGTCTGGCTTCGCCCGCCGGGGACGACCTCTTCCTTGTGGGCGATTTGAAACAGAGCATCTACCGCTTCCGGCAGGCAGACCCCAGCATCTTCCGGGAAAAGCTGGATGTCTGGCCGCTCCTGCCCGGCGGCGCGGCCCGCCCCCGCCCGGCGGAAGGGACGCCCGGCCAGAACGCGCTGCTGGCGCTGGATGCGAACTTCCGCAGTGCGCCGGAAGTGGTGTGGGGCATCAACTTCCTGTTTGAGCAGCTCATGACCCCCGCCCTGGGCGATACTGCCTACGGCGACGGTCAGCGGCTGGTCTGCGGCGCACCGGGCGAATATGCGGGCAGTGTGGAGGCCTGCTTCCTGCCCGACGACACCGCCGAGACGGACGCAGAGTGCATCGCCCGGAAGATCGAAGCATTGATGGCCTCCGGGGAGCAGGTGCGGGACGGCGGCTCCACCCGCCCGGTGCAGTACGAGGATTGCTGCATCCTGCTGGCGGCGCGCGGCGACTTCCCGGCCTATGTGGAAGCCCTGACCGCCCACGGCATCCCTGTCTATGCGGACGCCCGCGAAAATCTGCTGGATGCGCCCCACATCCGGCCCCTGATCGCGCTGCTGAAGGTCATTGACAACCCGGCGCAGGATATCTATCTTGCCGCCGCCATGCTGGGCCCGTTGTTCGGCTTCACGGACGACGACCTGGTCCGCCTCCGTGCCCGCGCGGAGGAATTGCAGAAACAGCAGGACGAGGCCCGCCGTGCCGCACAGGAGGTGGCAGGGGAGACGCCTGCGCCGCAGCACCGCCAGCGGATGAGCCTGTACGGGGCACTGCTGTTGACCGTGAACAGCGCCGAAGAAAGCCCCTTTGAACAGAAGGTCCGGGCGTTCTATGCCCGGCTGACCGAGCTGCGCCGGATGGCCCGGAGCGTGCCGGTGGAACAGCTGCTCGAAGAGATCTTTGCGTCCACGGGCTATCTGGCCGCGCTGGGCGTGATGGAGAACGGCACCAAGCGCCGGGAGGATGCCCGGCGGTTCGCTTCCTTCTGCGCCGGGGCCGGGGCAAACGGCATCTCCGGCCTCATCCGTGCCATTGACGCCGCCGCGCAGGCAGGCTCCACCGGGCAGGAGACCGTGCCCGGTGGCTCCCGCCCCGGCTGTGTGACCATCATGACCATCCACCGTTCCAAGGGCCTGCAGTTCCCGGTGGTCTTTGTGGCGGATACGGCCCGGCGGTTCAATGCCGCCGATACCCGCCAGCCGGTGCTGCTCCACCGGGTGTACGGGGCCGGGCTGCGTCTGCGCCCCGAAGACGGCGAAGGTTCCTATAAAACGGCGGCCTACGCAGCGCTGGCCAATGTCCACGCCGCCGAACTGCGCAGCGAGCAGATGCGCCTGCTGTATGTGGCGCTCACCCGCGCACAGGACAAATTGATCCTGACCATCCCGCTGGGCATGACCAAAACGACCAACCCGCTGGCGAAAGCGGCGGCCTTCCTCGCAGCGGGCGCAGGGGAGACGCTGAACCGGCAGGCCAACAGCTTCGCCGATTGGCTGCGCACGGCCCTGCTCGTCCATCCCAACGGCGGGCCGCTGCGCCGCCTGGCCGAGAACCTCGAACTGCCGTTTGCAGACACCCGCAGCACCATCGACTTTTCCTTTGAAGAGGCTCCGGAAGAGCTCCAGCCCGCAGCGGAAGAAGCCCCGGCCCCGGAAGCCCCCGCCGCCGACCCGGTGTTGACGGAACAGCTGCGGCAGGGCTTTGCCTGGCAGTACCCGGCGGCTTCGCTGGCGGCAGTGCCCGCCAAGGTCAGCGTCACGAGCATCGTGCATAAGCGGGAGCAGACGACACTGGAGCGCCCCGGCTTCCTCTCCAAAGACGGCCTGACGGCCGCAGAGATGGGCACGGCGCTGCATGCCTTCCTCGAACACGCCGACTTTGCCGCCCTTGCCGCTGCAAAGGCATCCGGCACCCTCGATGAGGCCATCTGCGCCGAGCGGGACCGTCAGGTGGCCGTGCAGCTGACTCCGCCGGAGATCGCGGAAAAGCTGGACGTCCGCCGCATCCGCCGCTTTGCCGAGAGCGATGCCTTTGCCCGCATCTGTGCGGCGGATGCTGTGCTGCGGGAGCTGGCCTTCATCACGGCCCTGCCCGCCTCGGCGGTGCTGGCTGCACAGGGCAGCGCGGCCCCGGAGGGCGAAGCGGCGAAGGCCAGCGTCCTCGTGCAGGGCATTGCGGACATCGTGCTCATCTTCCCGGACCATCTCGAACTGCTGGATTATAAGACCGACCGCCGCAAGACCGAGGCCGACTTCCTCGCCGCCTACCGCGCCCAGCTCAACCTGTACGCCCTCGCCATCGACAAGCGCTTTGCGCCGAAGAAGGTGACCTATAAGGGCATCTATTCGCTGGAACTGGGAAAGCTGATCGAGGTGAAGGGATAATTTTCTGCAAAATCACATAAAAATGCTTGACAGGCTCTGCCGGGTGTGGTAAACTGTTCCGGTAAAGAAAGCAGCTACGGCCTGGCCGCGCTCGCCTTGTGAGGGATAACATCCTCCGGGCTATACAAAAACCGGTTCGTTTTGTGCGAACTGTGCTTTTGAGTGAATTTGCGCGGCTGTCCTGAAACATGGGCGGCCGCGTTTTCTATGCCAAATATTGCAACACTATGGATTATTGTTTGGAGGTGCATTCATTATCGCTACCGCTGGAAAGTCGAAGGAACTGGAGA